>Ga0131853_10000469_pt1 | contig 73873 bp, 76 predicted proteins | sample TergutLab28metaG_FD_92764 | JGI IMG/M metagenome (GOLD analysis project Ga0131853, IMG submission 92764) | Labiotermes labralis P1 segment gut microbial communities from Petit-Saut dam, French Guiana - Lab288 P1 (version 2) (version 2) | ecosystem: Host-associated > Arthropoda: Insects >... | reverse complement strand
TATTGCAAAACAGTTTCAGATCAGCTATAATACCCAAGGACAGTGGTGGGGCGTAGCGCAGTTTGGTAGCGCACCTGCTTTGGGAGCAGGGGGTCGCAGGTTCGAATCCTGTCGCCCCAACCATGAAAAACCTTGCAATCACAATGATTGCAAGGTTTTTTGTTTTTATTAGACACAGGTAAAACAGGGCAAAAGTAGGCTAAAACAGGAAAAGATGTGCGTTAGAGAATTCGCTTCCTTCACTCTTCTAAGTCGAGCACACACGCTCTTCTGGTGCGTTTTCCAAAATTTCTTTAAAAATCCACCAACAAAAATCCACCGCCAGATAAGCAGCTATCTTAGCAATGGATAGCTAGCAAAGGGTGCCTATGCACAAATGCCGTATCGTCAGAAGTGCGATACGGTGTTTGTTTTTTCATGTCAACAATGGTAAAATAATTTGAATAAGACCTGAAAGAGCAAAAAACGGAGGTGTTTTGCAAATGGCCGAGAAAATATTAATCGTAGACGACGAGCGGGAAATAGCCGACCTAGTTGAGCTATACCTAAAAAACGAAAACTACACCGTATTCAAATTCTACACCGCCCAAGAGGCCTTGCATTGTATAGACACAACGGAGCTCGACCTCGCCATATTGGACATTATGATACCCGATACAAGCGGACTTGATATTTGCCAAAAAATCCGAGAGAAGCACACCTATCCAGTTATCATGTTGACTGCAAAAGATACGGAGATGGATCAAATTACAGGGCTGACGCTCGGCGCGGATGACTATATCACAAAGCCATTCCGGCCGCTCGAACTTGTAGCGCGGGTGAAAGCACAGTTGCGCCGTTATAAAAAATACAGCGGAGAGGCAGCGAAAGATGATAGCAATGTGATTGTCCATGCAGACCTTGTTATGGATATTAGCAAGCATGCATGCTACTTGAATGACAGCCCCTTAGCCCTCACACCAACAGAGTTTGCAATCTTGCGGATACTATGCGAACACAAGGGGGATGTGGTAAGTTCTGAACAATTATTTCACGCAATTTGGGGCGATGAGTATTTCACGAAGAATAACAACACAATAACTGTTCATATTCGGAATTTGCGTGAGAAACTAGGTGATACAATAGATAAGCCAAAGTATATCAAGACCGTGTGGGGGGTTGGCTATAAAATTGAAAAATAGAGAAAAGCTAAACGCAGATTATACGGCTTTAAAGAGAAAAGTGTATCTCAAAATGGTACTCATGACAGCACTTTCCCTTGCGGTTGTTGTATTGATTTTGGCTCTCGTTGATAACAGGTTGGCAAATGTGATTGTCGATATTTTGCAGAGAGTCTTTAATGTTTCCTTTCTGGATGCACAGACACTCTATCTGCGTTTCATTCGTCATAATACAACTGCCATTATACTTGTGACCGTGGGCGTGATTCTTATCGTCCTTGTACGCTTTCTCTTGTTCCAATTCAGCAAGTATTTTAACGAAATCAGCAGAGGGCTGGATGTGCTGGTCGAGCGAAGAGACAGTGAAATCAAGCTATCTCCTGAGATGGCGGCAATGGAACAAAAGCTGAAAACGATTAAGCAGACACTAGAAAAACGTGAGATAGAAGCAAAAGAGGCCGAACAGCGAAAAAATGATGTGGTGGTATATCTTGCCCACGACATTAAAACACCTCTCACCTCAGTTGTCGGATATTTAAGTCTGCTTGATGAAAGGCCGGATATGCCGCCGGAGCAGAAAGAGAAGTATGTTGCGATCACCTTAGAAAAAGCTTGTCAACTTGAAAAGCTCGTTGACGAGTTTTTTGAAATCACACGATATAATTTCCAGATGATTACCCTTGCAAAAGAGAAGATTGACCTTTCTTATATGCTGATACAGATGGCAGATGAATTTTATCCTCAGCTTGCCACTAAGGGGCAGGAAATCTCACTCCATGTCCCAGAGTCCTTAGCGGTATACGGTGATCCCGAAAAATTAGCGCGGGTGTTTAACAATCTCCTGAAAAATGCAGCTCTATACAGTCCCGATCATAGTACGATAGAGATAAGGGCGACAATCTCAAACAATGCGCTTGTGATTACGTTTCAAAACGAAGGGACTATACCAAAGGATCAGTTGGAATCTATTTTTGATAAGTTTTATCGGCTGGATTCCTCTCGATCCTCCACCAGTGGCGGCGCAGGCTTGGGGCTGGCAATTGTAAAAGAGATTGTCCTATTACATGGGGGACAAATCTACGCTGGCAGTAAAGAGGGAAAAACGACCTTTCTGATAGAACTTCCGATCCAGCCGGAACAGTCTTAAAAAATATCAAGGCAATCTTTATGTTTTCTTAGGAATTTCACAATAGAATATTAAAAAACGGCTTGCCCCTATTCGGTATACTGAATTACCGTGGGGGCAGGCTGTTTTTCTGCTCCAAAATTTGATTAGAAAGTGAGAGTTAAACATGAAAAGAATGATTGCAGTACTGTTTTTTATCGCCTGCTTACTCCTATTGAGCGGCTGCGGGTCAGAGGAGGCGCTTGAACCGCCCGAGCTGCCTGATCATGAACAGACAGAACCCCAAGAAACACAACTGAGAGCCGGTGATATTAGCCATCCAATCAGTATTTGCCTTGACACAGCCTCTTATCTCTTTGAGCGGCTGGACAGGTTGTGGGATGCCGATGGGGGCTACCTGTGGGGGACGAATTTACATGCTCCCATTGTAATTGCTGATTCGCTCACCAGATATGCCGTTGCCAATATGCCCGATGTAGAGGGTGAAATTTTTAGAAGACATGGTGACGTATATGTCGGGCAGATTCCCGAAGACGTGCATATAGCAAACAATATGGTATATTGGGGCGGACGGCATTGGGGCATGGTTACCTGGGGCGCGGTTGAGGTATCTGATCTTGACTACACTGTGTTCTTAATTCTTCACAAAACATTCCACGCCCAGCAACCTGATATCTTCGAAGGATGGTCGTTTCCTGCACCAAACGAGCACATGGACGGGCTTGATGCGCGCATTAACGTTCGGCTTGAGCTCAACGCCTTGCTCTACGCACTGCGCACAACAGGAGAAGATCAATTAGCGGCTGTCCAAGATGCCCTCTCAATCCGCGCCGAGCGTCACCGCCTAAATGAAGGTGTTGCCGAAGGCGAAAGCAGCATTGAGATTTTGGAAGGAACGGCTGTATACACAGACGCAATGCTGGGCTTTGATAACCTGCACGATAGGCTCACTTTTATTGAAGATTTTATAGACTCCATGGCAACCGAAACGATGCGCGGCTTTGGATATTATACAGGCGCACTCTATGCGCTGTTGCTGGACGAGTTTGGCGTAGATTGGCGCAGTGGGCTTAGTTGGGAATGCGATTTGACGGCAATGCTCAAAGAAGCCATAGGTTTTACCGAAGCAACACCCTTTTCTGAAATTGATGTAGAACGCTATGGCTATTCGGAGCTAAGGCCTGCCGAGGAGGCGTGGATCGCAGAAAATGAGCGCGTTATACAAAGAGCACAGGATGCGCTTTCCGGGCCATTGCTACTGATTTATGCGCTGGGTGAGTTTAATTATTTTGACGACGAAGCGGAAATAGAAGTGCTGTATCTGCAAGAATTTGAATTGTATGCTTCTGATGCATTTGACTATGGGGACGAGGATATCCATCTCTTAGATCATTTTGAGCGGACAGTATTTTACGGGAACTTCACATATACAACCTATTTTGGCAAGCTGGAACTTACAGGTGGGCATTTAATGTTATGGAGTGTTATGTTGCGGCACGGCATACCCGCCCACGATATAGAAGTAGACGGGAATCTGGTCATCGGCCCTAATTGGACACTAACGCTAAACGAGGGATATAGACTGCGCGAGGTTGACGGCGGTCATTTTGGCATCATCAAAGACTGATCTGTCTTAGGAAAGCATCAAGGCAATCTTTAGGGTTTCTTAAGGATTTCAAAATATAAAATTAAAAAACAGCTCGCTCTCGTTCGGTATACTGAGTACCATAGGGGTGAGCTGTTTGCGTTTGCTCCGAACTTTTATCAGAAAGTGAGAAATGAACATGAGAAAAAAGATTATGGCATTGTCCATCCTAGTCCTCGTTATAGGTGGATTGTTAGCTGGGTGCGATGGAAGTTCACCTGCGCGAAGTGAAACGAATCTTCCAGAGATGAACAATGAGATGGGCGAAAACAACTCCGCGCCAAATGAAGGGCATGATCAGAACGCGGCGCCCACAAATGCAGACGCCGCTACAAGTAAGCCGGGTCACATTTTCGGTGAGGTCGAAGAGATACAGGGGCGCGAACTCAGGGTGAGACTTACGGAATCAGGCCCATCAGATGATTGCCCGGAATCGGAGGTGGTGGGATTCATAGAGGAGCGGCAAACGGTTCTCTTTGATGAAAACACCGTTTTTGAGATCAGGGTAATTGCAAATAGAGTTTTTGCACGTACAGAACCCGGGAGTTCTGCGGACATCTACCCACATGACTCAATTACCGTATATGGCCAGGATCAAGGCGATGTGTTTTTGGCGGAAAAAATAGCGATCTGGGTTATTGAGTGATAAGGGGGACGCATGGCAATGAACATGAGAAAAAAGATAATCGCATTGGCCATAGTAGTCTTTATCATAGGCGGGTTGCTCGCGGGTTGCGGTGGAAGTCCATCTGCCCAAGGAGAAGTGAATCCTCCAGATGTAAATATGGAAGGCTGCGAAAGTAACCCAGTACCGAGCGAAAATCAAGCTCCAGATGGGGTGGCTCCAAGTGCAGGCACTGTACAAGGGCATGTCGCAGAGATACAGGGGCATGAGATTCAGGTGGGCTATAACTTGGCTGCCCCGATCGTTGGGGAGTTTGAGTGCGTTGCGGAATTAGAACGCGTACTTGCAGAAGGTCAGAGATATCAAACGGTTCTCGTTGATGAGGATACCGTTTTCGAAATAGCGGTATTTGTAAATGAGCAGCTTTCTCACATAGAGCCCGGAAGTTTTACGGACATTTTTATACAAGATGCAATTACCGTATATGGACAAAATCAGGGCGATGTAGTTTTGGCAGAGAGAATTGTCATTTCAGATTTTAGATGGTAAGGAGTGGAATGGCGTTGCATTTGTTTAAGCGTGGTTGGTACTCAACCATTAGAAAACCAATAAAAAGCATTCTGCTTGCAACAATCCTGTGTTTTATTTCTTTGCTCTTGCTGATGGCGGTCGGCATCAGCGGACAACAGGATGTTGTTCAGAATGAAATGAGAAATCAGCTAGGCGGAAGCTTCCGTTTAGAAATGAGCCGCTATACAGACGATTGGGGTATCCCAATGGAGTGGGTTGACTTCTCGGAAGGCGCGGCCGCCGGCCAGCTGCCTCTTCCCCGTCCGGGATATGAACATCACATGCAATTATCCGCCGAAGAGATCGAGAAAATTTCTCAAGTGGAAGGCATCTCCGATCACAATATTTTAGCGCGCGGTAGCGGGAGCATGATTGATGCCGCGTACAGAAGATTCATTCCCTTGAATTTTGAAAATGACCAAACATATGTTGGCCCAGGTCGTCCTGATCCTATCGATGATCTGGTTAATATAGCGGGCGTGCGGAGTGCGGCACTCTTGGATGAGGTGACACATGGCTTTATCAGTTTACAAGAAGGCCGTTGGATTGAAGCGTCTGACCAAGAAAACGCGGACATTCCTCTCGTGATCTCCGCCGCGCTCGCAGAGATAAATGGTTTGACAGTAGGAGACACTATGGAGTTTGAGTGGCAGGATGAGACGCTCAGCGATGTATTAACGCACTTTGGCCTAGAACGATTAGCGCCTCGTCAAATATCCGGGATCATTGTCGGGATATTCTCAGTTGACCGCTCCTTACTGTCTCTCAATGCCCATAGTTTAGAAAATACCATTTTTTCAAGGCTGAATGTTTCTGACGCTGTTCTTGGCGGAGAAAGGGTCTCCGCAGGCTATGGACTGGCAACGTTTCACCTAGAAAATGTCGCCGATTACCCACGGGTTCGGGATGCTATCTTAGATTTGGACATCAATTGGGATCGCTTACACTTAGTGGGTCCTGATGATATGCTCATGCAGTTAGGAGCACAGTTTGATGGACTAGAGCAGATCAGCCAATTCCTATTTTGGGGTGTCTTAATCGCCGGGTTTGCAATGCTGTGGTTGATTTTTATTTTATGGGTCAGAAACAGAAAGCATGAGATCGCTATTCTGTTGGCAGTTGGCACGGAAAAAAGAAAGATCGTGTCCCAGTTTATCTTTGAAGCCCTGCTCCTTGCCTTTGTGTCTGTTGCGCTGAGTTTGGCGCTTCTGCCCCTTGCCAATCAATTTGTCGATGTAGGGGAATTAAACACCACCTTTCAGCAGCAAGCGGGTGATGAACTTGGCCTCATAGGCGGTGGGGAGACGGCTGTCATGGCGGGAGCTGCGCCAGATACGGTGGGATGGGTGATGGGTGAAGATTTCTACGAGATAGCAACATCATCCGTGGCTGTTAGTATAGAGGGAATCGCAATCGTGCTCGCAGCTCTTACAGGGCTGATTGCCATCTCTATTTTTATGGCGATGATTCCCGTAACGCGAATGAAGCCAAAAGAAATATTTTCAAAAATGAGCTAAGGAGTATGGAGCAATGAGTTGTTTACAAGTAGAAAACATAACCTATGCCTACAAAAATGGGCCGCAGGTCTTAAAAGGCATTGATGTCAGTTTTGAGCAAGGCAAGGTATACGCCCTTGTCGGCCCGTCCGGGTGCGGGAAAACCACATTGCTGTCTTTAATCGGCGGTTTGGACGAGCCGACAAGCGGTGTGATTCAGGCAGAAGGACAAAATATCAACCAAAAAGGCCTCCTATCTTATCGCAGACATAAAGTATCGTTTATTTTTCAGCAGTTCAACTTGATTGACTATTTGACGGCTGCGGAAAATGTGCAGCTATTGACAAAAAAGCCCCCGCTCCCGATGTTGGAACGCGTGGGGCTTACGAAAGACCAGGCTGAACGCAGCGTGTTGAAGCTGTCCGGCGGACAACAGCAGCGTGTTGCCATCGCACGGGCATTGCTCTCAGAGGCGAATATCTTGTTGGCAGATGAACCAACCGGAAACTTAGATGAAGATACGGCGGCTGAAATCATCGAACTATTAAAAGATAGCGCCCACAAAATGGGAAAGTGCGTGATTGTTGTAACCCACTCCCACGAACTAGCGGCAAATGCTGATGTGGTATATGCATTAAAACAAGGTCTATTGCACGAAGTAAAGGCTTAGGAGAAATAGATGAAATGTTATCAGCGAGCGATGAAATATGTACTAAGGCAAAGAGGGAAAAGCATTCTGCTTGGGAGCATTTTCTTTGTCTCACTGCTCATCAGCTTATTGGGGATTGTGGTACTGCGCGTAACCGATGAAATGATCGCAGACATAGGTGGAAATTCGAATGCCAGCATCAGCATTTTTTCTAACGACTTTTTAAGCAATACAGTTTTAGAAGAATATGTTGCGCGAATACAGGTGCTAGATAACATCCAAGCAGTCAATCGTAGCAATCGCCTGAATGTTATGTTTCATGATGATCAGATGATGGGTGATGACCCTGACGCGGGTATAGAGTTCTATTTGACAGGGATGGACGACCTTAGTATAGATGGACCCTTCTTCTGGCAAACAAAACGTCTTGCGGAGGGGCGCTTAGACGTATCAGGACGTCAAGTGCTTGTTGAGGGCACCATTGCGGCCTCAATGGGTTGGGAGCTAGGAGATACGTTCCCCCTTCGAGCAGAAAACGGTACCGTGGTTGAAGTGAGCGTAGCCGGAACGTATCACATCTTTGATCCAAACCAAAGAGAATCACAATTTCGCATGTATGCACACCCTGACTTAATCAATGCGTTTCAAGGCGCAGTCCTTTATTCCGGCGTCCAATTTTTTGTAGAAAGCCCATCTGAAATAGAAACAACGAAAGTAGAAATCGAAAATCTGATTTTGAATACAGACTATCACATTAGTGTATTTGATGACCTATATCAACGCCTGAAAGCACCAGTAGAAGGCTTGCAGAAGTTGATTGGAACCATACTCTATATTTCTCTAGGTGTAACAGGAGTTGTTGTCAGTCTTCTTTTGGTGCTTTGGGTGCGTGAGCGCCGGAGAGAAACGGCGATTCTGCTGTCGATTGGTGAAACAAAAAAATCAATTATTTTGCAACGTCTCTTAGAAGTGTTAATGATTTTCTCAGCCACTTTCATTGGGGTAATGCTCATAAATCATTTCATCATTCCGAATATAGGGAGCTTCATGTATGGGATGTTTGAACCGTCAACAATTGGAAGTATTGAAATTCGGCAACCACGCTTTTACCTGACATTTGCCGATCTTTTACAAAGCCTAGCAATTGGTGGTGCGATTATCGTACTATCGGTTTTGGTTGCTACGCTCCCTTTGATTCAGACACACCCGAAAGCTATTTTAGCGTCTGTTGATTAGGAGGCCAGTCAAACAGTATTTGTAACCCGTAAAGTTCGGAGAGACATCCCGGTTTTCGGATTAACGAGATCAGAAAAGATTCTACATATGAGCTCTATGATCGTGCCTTTCGAGGCCGGTTATAGGCTCTCTTTTTTGCCCTCACAAGCCATCTCACCATGCAAAATCCGATTACATCGGATTTTGCATGGTGTAGTGAAACATATAACGATAACACAACTTTGACACAATTTCATGCTATAATAAAGTTTCCATGAACAAGGAGGCATAATCTATGTTAAAGATATTAATCGTGGAAGATGAACAGGCGATTTCCAATCTGATCTATGTGAACTTGAGTGAAGAGGGATATCGCTGCACCTGCGCCCTTGACGGTCAACAAGCGGCTGATTTCATTGAAGAGGAAGACTATGATTTAATCCTCCTCGACATCATGTTGCCTGAAATTGACGGCTATGAATTGCTTGAATTTATCAAACCGCTTGGAACACCTGTTATATTCATTACAGCCAAGGGGGCAGTAAATGATCGAATAAAAGGCTTAAAACTCGGCGCAGACGATTATCTTGTGAAACCTTTCCAAATAGGGGAACTCTTAGCACGGGTTGAAGCGGTGTTACGACGTTACGGAAAGAGTGAAAAACAATTTGTTTTCAAGGATGTAGAAGTCAATATTGATTCTCGCCAAGTACTAAAAGGCGGCCAACCCATTGATCTAACAGTAAAAGAGTTTGATTTACTGCTTGAACTCATCCGAAATAAGAATGTCGCTCTGTATAGAGACAGGCTCTATGAAAAAGTTTGGCAAGAAGAATTTGTCGGAGAGACCCGCACTTTAGATTCCCATATCCAACGGCTTCGTAAAAAGCTCGGCTGGGAGGACTACATAAAGACAGTATTCCGGATCGGATATCGGTTGGAGGGATAGCATATGCGGCTTTTTGCAAAATTCTTTCTGTGCGCTACAGTTGTAATCAGCATTGCCCTCTTGTTGGCGGGATATCTACTCATTACCCTCTCCCACGAAAGCGCAATCAATCGAGAACAGGAACGTGCCCTAAATCAATTCCAGTATGACAGATTCACAGTGCAAGCGCGTATTCTTTCAAACGCAGAACCCTTGAGAGAGGATATGCTTCACAATGTATTCAGCAGACTTTCATCCGAACTGCGCGGATTGACGGCTTTTTTCAACGAGGACAAGCAACTGATTCATTCCGATCTCCCTGTACAGACGAATTTTTCTTTGCTTGACGAGATCCGCATGGACACCCACGTGATACAATTCCAGACAATAGAAGATGCAAGCTATATTGTGGTCGGTGGGATGGTTGCACAAAGCGGTATTATAGTATATATAGTCCTTGCAAATGATATCAGTGCTGTCATATTCCAGAGAGAGCAAATGATGCAGAGCTTTGTGACAATCTATTTTTTCACCCTTGTAATCAGTATGTTTATGATACTGATTCTTTCTGCGTTTATAACAAGACCGATCAAGAAAATGAACAAAGCCGCCGCTGAAATTGCGCAAGGGCGTTATAATGAGCGTCTGCGCAATACGAGCGGAGATGAAATCGGCGCGTTATCAAGCAGCTTTAATTTGATGGCGGATGCCATCGAAGGGAAGATTCACGAACTTTCAGAAAATGCCCGGCAAAAAGAAGATTTTGTCGCGAATTTTGCCCACGAATTAAAAACACCCTTGACGTCTGTCATAGGCTATGCCGATATGATCTATCAAAAAACACTTCCTACCGAACAGGTTAAAGATGCAGCTTGGTATATTCTCAATGAAGGCTTACGGCTTGAAGCATTGTCCCTGAAACTCATGGATTTGATCGTGTTAAACAGACAAGACTTCATTTTGGAAGAAATGAACGCAGAGGAGCTTTTTGAGAATATATCGGGTAGCCTGAAACCCTTGCTTGCAGATAGAAATGTGTCGCTTCATCTTGATATACAGGCCGCCTATATTAAAGTGGACTATGATTTGTTTAAGACTTTAATGTTTAACTTGATTGATAACGCAGTCAAAGCTGGATGCAAGCGGATTGATATAAACGGCAGGAAAAACGGAAATCGATACAGCATCAGCGTTACGGATAATGGCAGAGGGATGCCGGCATCGGAACTTGCCCGTATAACCGAGGCGTTCTACACAGTGGACAAATCCCGCTCTCGCAAGCAGCACGGCGCAGGCATTGGCTTGGCATTGGTGACGAAGATCGCTGAAATACACGGCAGTACACTTCGATTTAACAGCGCAGAAAGCGTCGGTACTGATGTGAAACTTGATCTATTTTGCGATGGAGGCGATGGGGATGAATAAACGAAATCTATTTACAGCAGTAGGTATCCTCCTATCTTTCGCGATTGCCATTGGCGGATGGCTTCTGACAAGCAGGCTGATTGATATGGAATCGAATCGCTTGCTTTCCGCCACCACACCGGTTTTAGCGGACACGCCGCACATGGAGTCAATCCATCTGATTGACAGCAGCAGTCATGATTCAAGTGCCCCAACGAGATTAAGCGAACATGAAATCGCGTCTATTGTGCAACAGTGGGATTCCGGCGGCCTCACGTGGTTGCATGAACCGTCAGCAGGGCAAATAAACATGGAACAGGCGATCGCGTTGGGAAGAGAAGGACTGGACTTTCTGTATGACCAAAACATTTTACCAGCGGAAGTGCTGGAATTTCATGATGTGAGGGCATACCTCAGCCAAGTCATCCCAAATAGCGGACAATCCAATCCCTTGGAACATAGTCATTGGAATGTACGTTTTATGAATGAGTATGTTGATATATATATGACCATAAATGCAGTAACGGGGCAAGTTTGGAGAATGAATGCAACTGTATTGCAAGGGGATTTTGGGATGTCACCTATTGCGCTCCACCTAAGCGAAGACGAAATCAAGGCGGCCTTATCCGCTTTCGTATCGAATTTAGAGATACGTCCTGATGGCGAAATCGATTTGGAAATCCATGTACCGGCGGATGCTATTATAATGCACCCTGAAGAACCTGGGCTAACGCCTATAAATTTTGGAGATACAGTCGTTGCCCGCCAAAATTTTGCTGACGGAAGTGCTACCGCAATGATCGCGATCACAGGTACACTACCTGTGGACGGAATATCGCATTTGATCAGTTTTCATATCTCTCTAAATTCGCGGATGAGGTAATTTTTTCAGATTTTACAACTATAACACAACTTCACCGAAACTATATTGCATCTCCCTGTTATGATGGCTACATCATCAGCAGGGAGATTTTTAATGGAGAGGAGGCCCTACCGTCACGCGGGACCTCCTAGCAAATATACAGTAAAAATCATAAAAATAAAGGAGCTTTTAACATGAAAAGACTACTCACAGGGACAATGGATGTACTTATGCTTGCAGGAACTGTAACAGTCCTCTCCGTTGTATGCATTCTTGGTATTTGTAGAGATGGTGGTGAGCTTGATTCTATTGATTGACTATACCCTAGATTTACCGATAATAATCAAACACACAAAGCCGCCTGCGAAAGCTATGAAATCTTCGCAGGCGGCTTTGGCAATGTCTCATAAAAATCGAATGGAACGTTCATATGTGAAATCAGCGTTTTTAAATTTTTTAGATTTTACAACTATAGCACAAGTCCGCCGAAACTATATCACATCTCGCTGTTATGATGGCTACATCATCAGCAGGGAGATTTTTAATGGAGAGGAGGCCACCCCACCGCGTAGGAAGCTGCTCCCCTGATGAAGATACAACAACTATAAAAGTTAAAGGAGTTTTCGACATGAAAAAATTAATCGTAGGAGCACTGGCAACACTTATGCTTGCAGGGACAGTAACAGCCGCATTCGCCTTCACTTCACAAGATGTCAGCGATTCACCGGAAACAACAGTACAAGGCCTTTCAACCGGAGCAATTCATTACGAGGTTCCAGAAGAAGCAACGCAAGAGGAACAATTTCGTATTACTTGGGGCTTACCTCCTGCCGAGGCAAGTGCCACGGCTATGCCAAAAGACGAAGCGAGACAAATCGGATTAGATTTGCTTATCCAATTCTTCGGTGTGAACTTTGACCAATTGGGCGATTATCAGGTTGAAATGGATTATATGCCGGCTTTTGATCTGCGGGAAATATCTACAACCATATACGAGTTTGATGGTGTAGACGGACGCATCCCTGTAGAAAATAGCGAAGTGCCTGACATTAGGTGGCCGATGAATGTATACAGAAGTACATGGCACGGAACGATTAGCGTTCCAACTGACAGAACACCGTGCCCGGAAGGGAGAATGCTTCGCGGCAGCGATTTGTTAAGATTTCGCGTAGATGCCCAAACAGGCGAATTGATAGGTCTACAATTTTTCCCAAGCGAAGACCCAGTAACAAGACCCGACATGCAAAGCGAATGCATGGGCTCACCCATTCAAGTGTTTGAATATCGAGACAATATGACAGCCCAGCACAATATCGAATACGCCAACTTTGCAATGCAGTTAGCAGAAGAGGCAAACATTTTTGAAGATGAGGTACTGCGTGCTGCCTACATATTTGGCGGCTGGATGATGGGCAGAGATGGGTCTTTTGAATTGCGCATTGCCGTCGCTGTGGAATGTGTTAATGGCGAAACAGTTGTCTTGGAATTCCAAGGAAGAAACCGCAAAGAATTGGTAGGTGTAGACTTCTATTCACGCATGATTGATCATGCCGTGGATCGTGATGGAAACATCGTAGAACCGGCATCACAATTTGTAGGATTTTCAAGTACTTCCGAAATAACTAACTGGGTTTATCGCTAATAAAACACAAACCATCTGCGAAGTATAAAAACTTCGCAGATGGTTTGTGCAGTGTCTAATAAAAATCGCACGGAGTCCCCCTAAGTGAACACAGAATTTTTACACAGTTTCAGATTTTACAACTATAACACAACTCCGCCGAAAGTACATCACATCTCCCTGTTATGATAGCCATATCAACAGGGAGATTTTTTACATCTTAGCGGAAAGGAGGTTGTCCCACAACGAAAAGAACTGCTCCTCTGATGAATATGCAACGACATGAATATGGCAACCATATAAACAAATTTGCCGTTTCCAAATCATATCCCACTTCAACTTACTAATAAATTTATAAAAATTAAAGGAGTTTTCAAAATGAAAAGACTAATGAGCGGAACAGCGACGGTATTAATGGTAGGTGCAATGGCAATGCTTATGCTTGCAGGAACCGTAACACTCGCATTTGCATCAAATTCACGAGAGATCAACCATGCATCCGCATTATCCGCACACCATGAAGAAGTTTCTGCGTCAGAAACAGAACAAGCACGTATTTCATGGGGTCTACCCTATACCGAAGCAAGTGCGGCGGCGATCCCAAAGGAAGAAGCCAAGCAAATTGGAGTAAATGCCCTAGCAGAATTCTTTGGTGCAGATTTGAGCCAACTGGGTAAGTATGTGCTTGAAATAGGATATAACCCACAGATGGATCCGCTGGAATTTTTGGACTCTCCCACCGGAGAATGGGATGAGGACTTAGGTATGTTCGTTGAAGATGGAACGGTACGTGACAGTATGCCCGATGCCCTCTTCCCAATGAATGTTCACAGAAGTGCATGGGTTGGGTCAATTATTTTCAACAATGACAGAATACCATGTCCGGAAGGTAGAATGCTTCGCTCTCATGACACATTTAGATTCCGTGTAGATGCCCAAACAGGCGAATTGCTTGGCCTACAGTTCTTCCCAAGCGCAAGAAGCACGACAAATGATGCCTTTGCCTCCGCTATGAAAGTGTTTGACTATGCCCATAGCATGACAGCGCAACACAATATTGAATACGCCAGATATGCAATGCAGTTTGCAGAAGAATCAAACCTGTTTGAAAATGAAGTGCACAGAGCTGTTGTCATAGGCGGCGGCTGGATGCTCGGTAGGGACGATTCCTTTGAGTTGCGTGTTGCTGTCGTTGTTAAATGCGCGGGTGGCGAGGCAGTTGTCTTGCAGTTCCAAGGAAGAGAACGCAAAGAACTGGTAGATGTGGACTTCATCACACGCACAATCGACTACGCAGTAAATAGAGATGGCAGCGTAACAGATCCAGTATCAAGATTTGTAGGTAATCCGGACTCACTGTTTGACTTTGGGTGGGTTCATCGTTAAAATAGTACATAAACTAAAAAAAGATAGGATGAAATGAAACAGATGAAGAAGATTATATTGTTGCTCTTAGCCCTCACACTGGTGTTTGCATTTGCAGCCTGTGACGCAGCAGATGCACCAGAACCAACCCAGATGCCGATACCAGAAACACCTACTGATCAAACATCTGCCGATTGGAATTTAGATTTAACAGATGTGCTAGAGTTTCCAGCACCTGACGATGCATCAGAGAATCCCGTAGCTTCTGCGGCAACGGACGAAACACCAGCAAGAAATCAAGTTCGTCCGACAGCAACGCCTGGGAATAATCAAGTCCAGCCAACAGAAGCGCCTGCGCCAAACAATGCTGCAAATGCACCGTTAAACGTAGAAATCATGGTCAATGGCGTACTTCTGGCCGATGCGAGCGCCTACACGGCAGACGGCGAAATCTGGCCGACGCACGTGTCGCTGGCACCGGTAGCATGGGCACTGGGTGCAGAAGTCACCGGAGCCGGTCTAGACGTTGCGGTAGAAGGCTTAAGCGGCACAATCTTTTCATGATCGGCTCGAACGAGTTCGCGGTAAGCGGGGAAACCATCACGTTGCAGTTTCCTTCCATCCGGCATAACGGCGAAACCTATGTGCCCATCCCATTCTTCCGTGAAATATTCGGCGGCAGCGCCTCTGTGAACGGTGCCCTGATCCACATCAGTGTGTGAAGTTGACAACCCTGACGAAAAAATGTTACTAGAAGTTTTTTTATTGCACTACCGAATAAGCACTAGGCCGAGCAGGGTACAAAACCGCCCCACAACATAATAAGCTAGGCTTTGTACAGCACAAGGCTGTAAATGTGTTATAATGATAGACGGAGCAAAAGTTGCTCCGTCTATGTTTTTGGGAAAATAATTTTCACCCTTGACAAATGACGCCATTAAACTAGTTACGGGCTAGTAACATGAGTATTGGTATTGCTGTGGTCTGATAGGAATAAGGTAAATGTCTACTTAAAAGACAAATCCCTCAAGGCTTGTTTTGAAGGATTTGTCTTTTTTATTCAGTTGTGCGATCCAAAATCTCACCTATCACGCTATGGGGTAAGAGTGGGAAAACGGTGTGCTTTGTTTACTGTAAGATGTCTCCCGGCCTAGAATCCGGTCGCTCTAACACTGTCCAATCAGGCGACGGGATGAGTGCAACCCAACGCTCAAACGCGTTGTCAACCCCTCTCCGCTGAAAGGTATAAGAGTTCGTTGCCGCTTGGATATAGAAATAGTACCACTCGTTTACATTGGCATTGTCCGGCCAAGTGCGCATGTTTGGCAGTAAATCTTCCGTACGCTCTACCAAACGGCCTGAGATGCGGTTGATCATCGCCGTGGCCTCCGCCCGTGTGATGGCTTGGTTGGGGCGGAATGTGCCGTCAGAATAGCCCTGCACCCAGCCATTGACAGCCGCTGTGTTGATATATTCCACCGCCCAGTGACTAGCGATATCACTGAAGTGGCTCCCCAGCAAACTCAGATCACCCATCTCGTCCATAAAGCGCACGATCACCGCTGTCATTTCAGCGCGGGAGATGGGCTGGTTTGGACGGAAGGTACCGTCCGAGAAACCATTGAATACGTCCGCGTTGGTCATGGTTGATACGGCGTTATTGAACCAGTTTTGCAGCGCCACATCGGAGAAGGGGTTTGCTTGCATCCAATACGCAACGCGGGCTTCGTCTGTGATGAGGCGGAAGAGAATCGTGGCGACTTCCGCTCTGGTTATATTGGCGTTCGGACGGATCAGTCCATTGTCGCCTACCAAGTATGCCTGACGGGAAGGTAATTCCGGCGGGATGGGTCCGGGTCCAGGACCCGGACCCGGGCCAGAGCCCGCTGTCCACTGTGCGTAGAGATCCATGTCTGAGGTGAGTGTAATTACAGTACCCGCTGCATAAGATGTGCCGCTTCCGTCCGCTGCCGTATTCCAGCCTGTGAAAGTGTGGTTGATGCGACTAATGCCCGCCGCAGTATTGCTTAACACGAGATATTCTGTGTTTGCAAGGCCGAACTCCGTATGAGCGCCTGTACCGCCGTTTGCAAAATAACGTACAGTGTAAAGGGAAATTGGCGTCAGACCGACATAGTTAATGTCAAAATTGTTGAGGGGATTCCAATACGTGCCAGCTATCCGGATGCTACTGGTTACATATCCAATATTTGGATATTCTGCGTCTGCATTTGGCGGCGGTTGATAGGCGGCTAGCGCACTGTTGCCGCTGAATACAACTGTGCTTGCGGTATTGATGTTTTGATAGTCTGCGGCGGTCAGGTTTTCATAGTCCGCAACATCTACCGTATAAATGCCACCGCCGACTTGGGCGCTGTTATTGATAATAAAGCTCGCGCCTGTGACCTTAAGCTCACCAGTTTCCGCAACGTAGATGCCGCCGCCGGATCCTTCGGCATTTATCACACCGCCGGTAGGAATAGAGCCGGCAACATACACCGCAGTACCGATAGCACCGCTCGGAAGGGGAACCCCACTGCTAAGGAGTGCTCTATTGTCGTCGATTGTAGCATTGCTGATTAGCAAGATAGCACCTTCGTCCACATAGATGCCGCCGCCGACCTCTGCGAAATTGCCGCTGATCTCACCGCCGCGTATCTCAGAGTTGAAGACGAAGCTTGAGAAAAATTCATCATAAATAGCACCGCCAAATACGGCGCTATTACCCGTGATTTTTCCATCATACATGATGAACTCACCGCCGTGGGTCGCTATGGCGCCTCCCATTGGGCCGGAATTGCCGCTGATTTCGCCGCCATACATGGTCATGAATGCGTCTGCGTCAAGCAGAATAGCGCCGCCATACTCGCCGCTGGGTGCGAGCTGGTTGTTGCTAATAACTGCACTGCCCGACATCTCAAATGTTGCAGACGTCAAGTACACACCGCCGCCATGGGAAGCGGCCGTATTACCAGATATTTCGCCGCCGCTCATGACAAAAGATGCTGAGCCGGGTCCATGTATGCCCACCACATACACACCGCCGCCACCCCAAGTGGATTCATTGCCGCTGATTGTTCCGCCGTGCATCACGAAGCTGCCGCCCATGACGGATACGCCTCCTCCGCTGGGGGAGACAAATCCGCTGATGCTGCCAGCTAGCAACGTCAGCTCCGCACCATCCTCGACCCAGATACCGCCTAGGTCTGTCACGTCGGCGGGAGCTTCGATTTGCACACCGTCAATGGTCAAACTAGCGTTTGCTTCAACTGTGATAAAACTTCCGGTATCATCCAGATTTGCCCTGCGTAGGATGAAGTTTCCCTCTAAGGTGATATCCATGCCCGCAGGGATACTTAGGTTGGGTCCGCTGATATCAATATTTGCGCCTAAGGTAATGACCGGAGTGCCAGCACTGATCTCCGCGACGAGAGCCGCTTCGTTTGTGACCACGATGGAAGCGGGAACGATCATCTCCAGTGGGACTGCCATTGTGAGGATGGGTGAAGCGAAAGCCAACAGTATGGCAAGTAGCACCACTAGCCCTCTTTTCATCATGTTTCTATTTGTGTGTGTTTCCATCATGGCACAACACGCTCCTTTGTTCAACATTAACTAAATCAACCCTAAATTAGTTTGAATTCATATTTTATTTTGCCATAATATAACCGTTTTGCCAAGCAAATTTATTTTTGGATTTCAGTATGCCATTTATCTTTAACAAAATGCATCTCCACCCGTCCGATAAGAACTACCACAGCTTTCTAAGGGAGTAAATGGTCTTTCGCGGCAGAATATGCCGCCCAATCTCAGCTAAGAAATCGTACCCAGTCGGGGCAAGCAACGTATAACATATCACCTTGTACGATGCACCCATATATGGTACAATCTGGTAAAGTGAAACGAAAGAGGTGTATAAACATGTTAAATGAAAAACTACGGAAAGCGCTCAGTGATCAGGTAAACGCCGAATACTATTCCGCATATCTATATCTCACCATGTCAGCCTCAGCCGATCAGATGGGACTAAAGGGAGCGGCACACTGGCTGTTTGCCCAAGCACAGGAAGAAATGGCTCATGGGACACATATTTATCAATACCTCTTAGAACGAGGTGTCTCCCCTGCTTTCGCAGCTATCGAGCTGCCGCCTACTTCTTTTGCAAACATACATGAAATATTTACGATGGTCTTAGAGCACGAACAGAAGGTCACCGGACTGATTAACACCATCGCAACCCTATCTATGCAAGAAGCGGATCATGCCTGCTATCAGTTCATGATGTGGTTTGTAACGGAGCAGGTAGAGGAAGAAGCCAGTGCCTCGGATATCGTAGATAAGCTGAATCTGATTGGCGACAATAAGGCAATGCTGCTGGCTCTAGATAATGAGCTGGGGGCACGGGTCTTTGTGAATCCCTTTCCGGCACAGGCGGGCTAAGTAGCGTTTGTTCTACTAGGTAATCTGAAAAAATAAAAGATCCTCTTGAAGCTCAAATTTGAGTTTCAAGAGGATCTTTGCTTCATGTCGGAAAGTCTTGCCATAAGCTCATACATATTGTACAATCGTGTCAGGAACTGCCGCTAGGCGGCTTCACTCCCTCGCAAGAGGGGGTTAGGAGGAGATGGCAATGAGAAAAAGAATATCTGAACGCAACATACTACCGAATTTCGATCTGCATGCCGAGTATCAAAAAATTGAAGACCTACTTTCTAGGCGTTATACCGTTTCTGAAGTAAAATCTGGTAGCCGTCGTTATTATAGTGATCCTTCACTTTCCATGGAAGACCTTGTTGCTACAGATTTTCTTGGGTGGGAACTGCGTGGTACATTTATCACTCTAGAAGAAATGCGCGAAGAGTTGGGTATTGCCCGGCATGTGTTTTACCAAAATAACTTCAGTGAGGAAGTCTTTTTGGATTTCATCCAATATACCGCTAACTGTGTTCAGAGGGCGCGTATACTGGCAAAACAGTACGCATTGAAATTACCGGAAACATATCCAGCAGCTCTAATGGACAACATGGAAGCAGTCCTGTCACATCTAGGCGCAGAGTTTTCTGCCGACAACGAAAGTGGAGAAATATTTGTCTGTTATAGCAATGAGATCTCTGATGTTATAGCAGAAACACATCCTGACATCGAAAGAAGCCTAATGGAATATCGAAGCATTGACAATCAAGGAAATTTGCACCGCAAAGAAGAAATCCTTTCTACTCTATATAAAAAGTTCGAGTCTATACGAAGTGCATTAAAGAATGCAGGATTTGATGCTCTCCAAAGTGACACAGGTCTATTGCTTAATGTAGTACGCCATACGCCAAAATGTAATATTGCAAAGCAGTTCGCAGAAATGAATAACGACGAGAAAGAAAGATGGTACGATAAAACATATGAGCTATTTCTTGCCTGTCTAGCCGTATATCCATATATTAATGTAAAAAGTGATATTAATCAACTAAAGAAATTAGAAGCATAAACCCCCAGCGTGAGCATCTACTCACGCTGGGGGTTTCCTCAAAAATACGTATACCCAAACTTCTCTTTTGCTTCCATATAAGCAAAAGCCCGCTCAATCTCCGCCGCCATGGCCTTCGCGCGATACTCTAAGATCTGTCTGCCCTTCTCCGCCGTCGCCTGTGTAGGATCCCCCCACACACCGTTGGGACTTGCACGGAAGATGGAGCCATAGCTGAGATAGGGCTGCGGAACTGTAGGCCAACCGGCCTCTGCAAGCTCCATTTTTACCGTCTCTGGAGCTATGTGAAGCATGATCGAAGTCTCTTCATCCCCGGCATGGATCTCAAATTGTCCCGGCACCGGAGACTCCACCGGGAACAAAGGCGGTATCATACCATAGTCCACATTCGCAACCATAAAACCCGGGTTATGGGTGGCATTTACCTGCCGAATAATAGGTGTCATGATAAAAATCCCGCCATGGCATTGTAGGGTTGCTACTTTCTTAAACCCTTGCTCTTTGAGTGATAGGAGAATACTGGTAAGCATGTGGTAAAAATGATCCGGATCCATCCAAACGGTACCCTTCTTCCCTGAATTCTCCCTGCAAGTGCTGATCGGCAAGGAGGGAAGCAAAAACCCTCCCGTCAATTCCGCAACCCCTTTTCCGAGGGCATTTGCAATATACCAGTCTGTGCAAACCGGCAAATGGGGGCCGTGCTGTTCGATGGAGCCAATGGGCAAGATCGCAAGTTCCGGGTCAGCGCGTACAATTTCGTCAGCTGTCATTTGATAGGATAGCATAGAAACGTCCTCCCGTCTTTCCATATAAATCTTATACTTATTTCACACCTTTGCTTGCACTGTCTTTGTCCAGATAGAGCTTCGCCTTCTGGTGATTGCGGAGCGAACTGGCAGGGCAATCCACAGTGATCGGCCCATTGAGCGCCGCGTCAACCGCATCTGCTTTCAGGGCTGTTGGCACCACGGCAACAACACTTGGTACGCCTAAGATATGTGACATCGTAAGCGTCATCGCATGTGTCGGCACTTCATCTAAGGTCGCAAAGCAACCATCATTCACTTGCTGCTGCCGACTGGTTAGATCTAGTGCAACAGCTTTAATTCTCTTCGGATCCGCAAAATCCGCAACATGGGGATCATTAAAGGCCAGGTGCCCATTTTCCCCCACACCGAGGAGCATCAAGTCCGGCGGATATTGGGCAAAGAGCGCCGCATATTCCGCCATTTTCTCTTCCGCGTTTTCCGGTGTGCATTCCAACAAATGAACCCCCGCAAAGGGTTTGTGATCGAAGATATGACGGCGTAAAAAGTTCCCAAATCCAGCCGGATGACTCGCCGGAAGCCCAATGTATTCATCTTGATAGAAACCCCGCACCTTCGTCCAGTCCAGTTCTTCTTCCAGCAAAGCCTTCAGCAGATCCCCTTGGGAGGGCGCCGCCGCGAAGATCACATTTGCGCTGCCTTTTTCGGCGATCAGTGCGCGGATTTGGTCTGCCACTTCTTTTGCCGCGGCTTTGCCCATCTCTTCCCTTGTATCCGCAACATACACATCCAGTGTGCCGATTGTTTTCTTTATCATAATCCAAAGTCTCCTTTTTATTTCGTTTCTTCCTGTCCAGTCCCAAGATAGGCTGCTGCAATATCATTGTTTGCCAAAAGCGCCGCCCCGCTCCCCTCATGAATGAGGTTTCCATTCTCGATCACATAGGCGTAATCACAGATGGCAAGGGACTTCTTTGCGTTCTGCTCAACCAAGATCACAGTCACTCCAGTATCCCGAATGCGCTGGATGATGGAAAACACCTCCGCCACGATGAGTGGTGCGAGTCCCAGAGAGGGTTCATCCAAAAGCAACACCTTAGGCCTTGTCATCATCCCCCGCCCAATGGCTAACATCTGCTGTTCCCCGCCGGATAAGGTGCCTGCGTCTTGTTTCTTCCGCTCTCTCAGACGCGGAAACATCTCATATTGCTCTTCCATGAGGCGTGTAAGGTCTTTTTTGCTCCGATTGAGATAGCCGCCGATCCGCAGGTTTTCCTCCACCGTCATCCCCACAAAGATCTGCCTGCCCTCCGGGACTTGGGTAATCCCCGCAGCCGTGACCTTATGCGGCTTTTTCGCCAGAGGCTCCCCATTGTAAAAGATCCCATCATCCCGCCGCACCATGCCGGAGATGGAGTTGATGATCGTACTCTTCCCCGCTCCATTGGAACCGATAATGACGGTAATCTTGCCCTGTTCTGCTTTCATACTAATACCGTGAAGCGCTTCGATTGGGCCATAGTATGCATGTAAATTCTGTAGTTCGATCCCTGTCATCATCAGTCCTCCTCTCCGAGATATGCTGCGAGTACATGGGGATTGACCTGTATCTCACTAGGTGTCCCCACAGCGATGGTCTGACCGAAATTTTGTACATGGATTTGCTCACAAAGGCTCATGATCAGATCCATCCGATGCTCAATGACCAATACGGTCAAGTTATACGCTTCCTTAATAAGCCGAATAAAAGCAATCAGCTCCAAAACCTCTTCTGGATTGAGCCCCGCTGCAGGTTCATCCAGCAAAAGCAACTTCGGCCGCCCCACAATCGCCCGAGCGATCTCCACACGACGCTGCACACCGTAAGACAAGTTATTCGGGCGAAGCTTGGCATATTGACCGAGATTCAAAACCTCTAGACAGGCTTCCGCCTCCTTAGCGATCCGCCGTTCTTCTTTCCACCGACGGGGTGCAAGAAAGAGGGCTTCAATGATGCTATATTTCCCCGTATGGTCTAAGCCAACTTTGACGTTATCTAGCACAGAAAGTCCGGTGAATAGACGCGTATTCTGGAACGTACGAGAGAGACCCAGCCGCGCAACGTCGATCTGTCCCCGTTTCGTCACATCTTGCCCCGCAAACTCAATGGTGCCGCTATCCAGCGGATAAATCCGGCTGAGGAGATTAAATATAGTGGTCTTCCCCGCCCCATTCGGACCGATAATGCCTTGTATCCCATAACGGGGGACATCAATGCTAAAATCCTGCACTGCTTTGACACCGCCGAAACTTTTGGAGATCCCTTCTACTCTTAAAACGCTCTCACTCATTCTCCTGCCCCTCCTTGATCCGGCAGACGTCTTTCCGTGCCAAATCGTCGCCTGATCCAGCCGAAGGAAAGTTCCCGCTCTCCCAACAGACCAGCTGGTCGGAAATTGAGAAGCACAATAATAAGGAGACAGTAGAGGAGTACACGGTAGGACTCCATACTCGTCCCAAAGATGGTAATCCCCCTGAGAAGTGAGGGCATCATCTTAAGCCCAAAGGCCGCAATCACCGCCCCGGTAAGACTGTTTGTACCGCCGAAGAAGAGGAAGATCATCATCTCCAAGGAAAGATCCCAGCCAAAAACAGTGTTATCAATATAACGCGCCCGGAGTGCAAGGATCACCCCCGCAACAGCCCCGATGGCTGCCGCTAGAACATAGGTCTTGATCTTGAGCTGATAGGCATTGATTCCAAAACTCTTCGCGGCGGTTTCGTCATTTTTCTGCGCCATATTCATTCTGCCAAAGCGGGAATATTTAAAGTTGCGGACGCAGAACACGATCACCGCTGTAATAATAAAGGTATAGAGGAGCAATAGGATTGGCTCTACTCTGGGTATCCGTGTAAAGCCCATAGCGCCCCCTGTCCAAGGTCGGAATACCACAAGGAGCGCCGTAATCGCCTGCCCCAAGGCGATACTCATAAGGGCAAAGTAGTCACGGCGAAGCTTCAGGGTCAAGAGTCCCACACCCCATGCAAGCAGACAACTTACAACAATGCTCAAGGCAGCCGCCACGAGTAACGGCATCCCCGCAAAGTGCCGCAGCATGAAGGTAACATAGGCGCCAATACAGAGATACGCCGCTTGGCCGAGGCTAAACATCCCGCCAAGGCTAGTCAAAGCAAACACACCGGTTACGGCAATCACTGCAACAAGAGATTGAATCACGAGGCCAATTTGATATGCATTCATCGTATCGCCCCCCTACACTTTGTCTTGGGCGAATCGGCCTGCGATGCCCTGGGGACGAACCATCAAGAAGACCAGCATGATCCCAAAGAGTAAGAGGGGCGCGATCTCTGCACCAAAGTAGAAGATACAGATGATCTCAATAATCCCCAGCATAATCGCCGCAAAAATCGTACCGCTGAGGCTTCCCAAGCCACCAATGACAGAGGCAATCATACCCTTCAGCATAATGCTCGGCCCCAAGGCCGGAAAGACGGAGTATTTCACCCCAAGCATAAGCCCCGTAATCCCCGCGAGAAGCCCCGCGATGAGCAAGGTGGTTGTAATCAGCTTCGAGGAATTGATCCCCATCAGCTGACTCACCCGCGCGTTAATCGAAACCGCCCGGATCGCAAGCCCCATGCGGGTGCGCTCAATCAAGAACACAAGTCCCGCCAGAACCACCACGGCAATTGCCAGAATGGTCATGTCTAATCTGGAGAAAGTGATGCCGAGGAAAGTTGCGGTTGGCGTCTCAAACAAAGGATTAAAGGCAAACATCATCGTACCCCAGTTGGCGATCAAAATTTGCTCAATGAACATGGCAAAGGTAATCGACATGAGAAAGAAAAACAACCGATCTGCATTCTTCTTCCGCAAGCGGTAAAAACCAAACAAGTCTACCAGGAAGGTGATGACCATCCCTGCGAAACATGTAAATATGATCGTGAGCCAGAAAGGCGGTGTCGGGCTGATATTTGCTTGGAATAAGAACCCCGCATAGGCCGAGGCGCTCACCACGCCGCCATGGGCGAGATTCGAAAACTTCAATACACTGAATACCAACGCAAAGCCTGCGCCGAACAAGGCATAGACCGCGCCGATTGAAATGCCGTTGACAATCAATTGAACACTCAATACATTCACCCCATCCAATAGAAAACGCTTGCGGTGAGGAGGAGGCAACCGCTTCCTTCCTCACCGCATACAGACAAGTTATAGCTTATCGTATTCGAAACTAGCGAACATCTCTTTCGTACACCGTAACAGAGGTAATAATCTCAATACCGCCGCCCGGCAGGTGTCTGCCGATAAAGAGAGGCATTCCTGTCGGACGATGAGTCGCAGGATCAATGGTAATCAGACTGGTTGAGCCTTGTACGTTTGTAGTCCGGTTTGCCAAAATGTCACGTACCTCTGCACCGTTTGTCGGGTCATCTGCAAGACGGAGCGCGTTTGCGAGTACCATGGTGGCATCCCAGCCGAAACCAACGTTACCGACCCAGAAGTCAACCCCCTCTTCCTCTTGATAGCGGAGGACTAGCTCACCTGTCTTTGTCGTAAAGTCAGTCTCGTCATAGTTAGAGATGAAATACACTTGGCTCAAGTCTTCCCCCGGCATCAGAACCGCAAAGTTCGCACCCAGTGTGTTGGCGCCGAGGATATAACCTGTAAATCCAGCTTGACGGAGTTGTTCTACAATCATTCTCGCTTGGACAGCAAAGTCTGAAATGTACACCGCTTCCGGATTCGCTTGGACAACACGGATCGCTTGGGCGCTCACGTCTGTATCTGTCCAGCTAAAGGTTTCTTCTACCAATACTTGACCGCCGTTTGCCTCTACATAGCGAATGAATGGCTCCGCTTGGCTCACAGCAAATGCGTTGGCACTGTTGTAGATGGTTGCAAAAGTTGTAAAGCCTAGCTCGTTAATCGCAAAGTCTGCCATGGCACCAGCGTGGATCATGCTACTCGGCTGTGCAAGGAACATGTACGGGAAAGGCTCCCCTGTGTCCGGATTTGTTGTCGCCGCTTCATCCATAAAGTGACCCACAATCGGAATCTCATCTTCCGCAGATAGTTCTACCCATGCCAAAGCGATATTCGATAGCGGCGGACCCACGATCGCGTGGACACCGATTTCTTCTACTAATCTACGATATGCGTCAATACCTTCGTTGGGATCTGTTGCGTCTAGGACGTGGAGTTCAATCTCACGACCATTGATGCCGCCCTCTGCATTAAGCGCTTCAACCGCATAGATCACACCCCGGGCGTTCGGGATCCCGGCAATCGATGCGCCGCCGGTCAAGTCTTGGATCGTACCGATGATAATCGGCCCATCATCGGAAGCAGCTCCGCCACCTCCTCCGCCGCAAGCAGCGAGACCAAGTATCAATATCAAAGCTAGGGAAAGGGAGAGCCACTTTTTCACATTCTTCTTCATAACATACTCCTCCTAATTTTGTTGATCACATTTTTGAGCAGGCGCTTCTCTATACAACATGTCGTTTCATCGACAAGGAAGCCAAAAGGAAATATATCAGAAATTTTCTATCAATAAACTAAGCCAAATCTATCAATTTTAACAATATTCCCAATCACACGCTATCTTGCATGTCACATTTTGCATGAGATATTCTGATTTTACTCGCTCCCTGCTCTGCTGTCAAGAGATTCTTATAAAAAACTCAAATTTTTCCACTTCAATTTCCATTAAATTTACTAAGAAATTTTCTCAATTTTATTCTTTCTCGTTTTCTAAAAACCAAAAATACCGCTTGCACATCAATGCAAACGGTATTGGTCTATGATTTATGCTCTTTGTAGGGGCGGCAACCTCAACGCGCATAGCCCAAAGCCTCCTTTTGCAACTGACGCCCCAAGAGCGAAGCGATTGGCTTGGCGGAAGGGGTGCCTGTGGTGCAAAGGAGGTGGCAGGCAAAGCCTAAGGTCGGATTCAAATCTGTAAAGGCTTGTTAAAAGCACAAAAGGGCAATCCTCAGTCCGCTTCGCGGACAGCTCCTTTGCAAAAGGAGCCTAAGGTCAACAGCTTCACTATGCCTTACAGAATACCGCCCGCATTTGCACCGAAACCTACAAATTCAAATCCCGTACAGACTCCCGCTCCACAAGACGGGGTTGCAGATTCATATTAATGGCCGTCCCACTGCTTCCTGTACCGCCGCTTTGCATCCGATCAATCAGCATAAGCGCCGCAAGTCGGCCTGTCTCATAGGACGGGCAGTGGATTGTGGTAAGTGCCGGGACAAAGGTGCTGGCATGGGGGATATCGTCAAAGCCCATAACCGACACATCCTCCGGCACCCGGATCCCCTGCCGGTGAAAGCCTTGTACAAGATCAAAGGCCAACATATCATTGACACAAAACACAGCGGTGGCATCACAGTTCGTTTCTACGAAACGGCTCGCGATCTTACTCCCCACCGTTTGATAGACCTCTTGCTCCATCGCTTCAACGTCATCCGGAATAAAGACCAATTTCTCATCCACCTGTACGCCAAGACGTTTCAGTTCTTCGCAGTATCCTTCATAAGTCCGCTTCCGCGTCCACCTTGTCAGTTGTTTGGAGGCAAACGCAATTCGTCTATGCCCTCGCTCATACAGATATCGAACCGCCATCTGGGCGCCTAACTTCGTGTCAAAGTGGATGCTATCGCATCCCGGGATATCCATGTGCTGGTCTAACTGCACCACCGAGACTCCTTGGGCGATCAAGGCGGATAGTACGGAGCTTTCTTCATTAAAAGAAGAGATGATAATCCCCTTTACCCGTCTTGCATGTAAGTCCCCAAGCAACCGCTCCTCAAGCTTGGGAGAATGTTGTGAGTTACAAAGCATGAGCCCGAAACCCTTTTCCAAACAGACTGCACTGATCCCCTCAATGGTTTGGGTATAGTACGGATTCGTCAAAGTCGGCACAATCAGTCCAATCGTCCCAGATCCGGCACGAGGCTGCCTACTGGTGGAACTCGGCACAAAAGAAAGCTCCCGCGCCGCCTCTTCCACCCTCTGCCGAAGCTCCGCAGATACCGGATATTGAGAGTTACTAAGCACCCGCGAAGCTGTAGCCACCGAGGTTTTAGCCAGCGCCGCCACATCTTTGATTTTCGTCCGATTTTCCTTCGCCATTTTGTATACTTCCTTATTTATAATTGTAGGAGACGATGCCCATATCGTTCCGCGGTCTTTCAGTCTCCTTTTGCAACTGACGCCCCAAGAGCGAAGCGATTGGCTTGGCGGAAGGGGTGCCTGTGGTGCAAAGGAGGTGGCAGGCGAAGCCTAAGGTCGGATGCAATCTTGCAAAGACTCAAAAAAGGGCAATCCTCAGTCCGCTTCGCGGACAGCTCCTTTGGAAAAGGAGCCTAGATCAAGAACGTTTATAACACGTCCGCATACTGTGCGGCACCTACAGCCGCTCACCCGTATTAAATATCCGAATATTCCGATCCGGACAGCGGTTATAACATATCCCGCAGGCCACACAGCGTTTCGGATCAATCGAAATTTGATTCGCCTCATCATACCCGATCGCAAATTCGCAGCAAAGATCCGCACACACACCGCAACCCTCTCCGCAACCGCAACGCAAACAGCGGAGCGCGGCCGCCTGAAGTCCATCGGCAGCTACACCCAAACCGTCAACCTGTCGGCCCGCAAGCACATCCGCCGCCTTCACAACAGGACGCCCCACCAGACGCCCATCCGGACGCATTGCGATTTCCATACCCGCTTGATCGGCATGTGCGCGGAGTTCCAACATGATCGAACGAATGGACACCGCTTTGTCTGCCCGCCCGCGAACGCAAGCCGTCTCGCAAGGTGCCGGACAATCCATACAGTGTTCACTCCCAGCGGCAAGCTCCATAGCCCGAGTCATGTCACCCTCCGCAACACGCCGGAGCACGGCTTGGATCTCCACACTCTTCGGGCAAACCGCCATACAGGAGGCAATCAGATCCGGCTTAGCTACTTCCGCATAGCCCCGATACAAGGTAAGCTCCGGCGCCGACTTCACCGCCGGAATCATCTGATCCCGAATATCCCGTAAACTTGTATGCCCATGGGCGTGGAGCCAAGCTTTTGTATCCGCAATCACATCCCCAATGAAATTGTAGCCGCTGATGAGGGTCTCCGTGCAAATGCCGATCAAGTCCCCGCCGCACATTGCCATCTGGAGTGCATCTTCCGCAGTTCGAATGCCTCCCGTTGCAAAAATTGGCATGTCCGGGCCACAGATCCTGCGCATCTCAAAAGTATCTCTCTGAGCGAGCGGCTTAAGCCAAGCCCCACACATACAGGCCATTCCCACCTCATCTTGCAGATGGATGGTGGAACACCCCGGATTTTCCAAGTCAATCGGCGGCATACCCAAACGATTCGCCGTACCGCTCACCGCATCCGCCCCCGCCAGATACGCTGCATGCGCCACGCGTCCAATGCCCCCGCCCTCCGGTGTGAGCTTCACAACCAGCGGAATTTGGAGCTTCGCCTTGATGGCACGCACCACCTCTGCCACAGCCTCTCCGCTCTGCCCCATGCTGGCTCCGGTATTCTGAGCGATCGCCTCTTTGTCCCCCGCTGTGGTCTGTACATTAAAAGACATATTCGGACAACACATATTGAGTTCAATCAGATCCGCACCGGAAGCCTCAAACCCCAGTGCCATCTCTACCCAACCATCTACGCCAAGGTCACCGCTATAGGTGATATTCGCCAGCAAGATCAAGTCTTTGACGCTTTTCTTCCCCGCCTCCATCAAACGTCTGCCCTGGTCATAGGTCAACCGCTTCTCCGCAGTAAAACCGAGGGCATTATATTCCGGAAGCAATGCATAACGAGGATATCGGCTAATATAGGGCGCTGGTTCAACGGAAAGCTTCAAACTAGCCGCCGCCCAACCTGCCCGCTCAATGGCTACAAGCTGTTCCACCGTCCGGGTCGTCGGCCCTGATGCCACAAAAAAGGGATTCTTAAAGGCGATTCCCGCCACTTCTACCGGTAGGATCAATCGGTCACTCATCTGACTCGCCCCCGCTTTCAAAAGTTCTGCCGAATGCAAGTAAATAGTACGTCACAAAAAAGAAAAAGTCAAGGAAACAGCAGAAAATTTCACAGAAATTTTTTCCGTCTCCGAAAGGGGTATTGAAATTTGCCTTAGATCGTTATATAGTAGTTTTATCAAAACATTACCATAATCAGAAAGTAGGGAACAACATTGCGTAAAATCAGACTAGACGACCTCAAACAATTTTGTAAGGCTTCTTTAGAACACGCCGGAATGAGCCCGGAACACGCAGGCATCACAGCAGAAGTTCTAAGCGACACCGATGGCTACGGTACCCACTCACACGGCACGAAGAATCTGCGCAATTACATCAAAAAGGCACACGCCGGCGGGATCGACCTTGGGGCAGAGCCTGTCATCACAAAAGAAGGTCCCGCCTTTGCTGTCATAGACGCGAAAGAAGCAATCGGCATGGTGCCCTCTGTCATGGCAATGGAACTCGCCTGTAAAAAGGCAAAACAAAGCGGAATCGGCATCGTCACCGTGAAAAACAGCTGCCACTTCGGCGCAAACGGCTATTATGCGAATATGGCTGCAAAAGAAGGGATGCTGGGTCTCGTGTTCAGTAACGTAGACCGCAACATGAACGCACCGGGCGCTCAAGCGAAAGCGATCGGAAACAATCCCATCGCATTTGCCTGTCCGTCTCGGAGCTTCCCATCTGTCTTCTTAGACATCGCACTCAGTAACGTAGCCTCTCTCAAAGTATTCCAAGCCCGGGCAGATGGACGTAAAATCCCAGAGACTTGGATCGTAGACAAAGACGGCCTCCCCACCGATGACCCAAGCAAGTATCCAGACGAGGGTGCCATGCAGCCCATGGCAGGCCACAAAGGCTACGGCATCGCGGTACTGGTAGACGCCATCACAGGCGGCCTATCCGGGGGTGCCACCAGTATGAGCGGTGTCATCACAAGCTGGGTACTCAATCTAGCCACACCAAACGAAGCCTGCCACACCTTCCTCGCAATCGACGCCTCCCAGTTCTGCGATGAGAGCGACTACGCAGACCGGATCGAGACTATGGCAACAGAACTCCGCGAACTCCCCCGCGCCAAAGGCTGCGAACGCATTTACCTCCCCGGCGAAATGGAGTGGGAGCGTTATCGGAAAGCAGAAAAAGAGGGCATCTCCCTACCGGATGATCTCTTAGATTCCCTCCTAGGCCTAGCGGATGACAGCAATCTCACCTTGCCGTTGATGGACTAAGATCAAAAACAGCAAGCAGCAGGCTCCGGCATTGGATGTCGGAGCCTGCTTTTAATAGAATGACAGAAATTCACAGAAAATTTCTATAGCAAAATGGATTTCTTTTGATATTTTTGTCAATTTTCTCGCAACAATTCATGAAATACACCAAAAACACAGCATGACTATTGCAGAACAGAACAATCACATGATATGATGCAAATGCACCCAAAAAGAAACGTAATAGAAAATTTCTACACGTTTCTTCCAAGTGCCTTGCACAAGAAATGAGGCTTCCTTATGATCGAAATCGAAAGCTTTTCCTTCCTCTTTTTGATCTTGATCTCCTACTTACTTGTCCGTTTTGGTTTTGACTCCAAAGCCTTTGATCACCTCCCAAAGATTTTATTCACCCTGTCTTATCCGGCGCTGGTTCTGCTGGCCTTTTCCACCATCGACAGCGATTTATATCCCCACCACATCGTATTCACTGTCATCTTCACTGTCATCGCAACAGTCCTCCTCTTCCTTCTCCCATACTTCGCACTTCGGCGGTATCGTAAGGCAGACCGGAAGGAGATTATCATTTTCTACACCATGGTCGGCAATGTCACCTTTGTTGGCCTGCCTTTTATTTTCTACTTTTTCGGGGCATTCGGTATCAGTTTTGCCATCTTCTTCGGCATGATCCAAGACCTGTTCATCTGGTCTCTCACCTATGCCCGCTTCTCCCGCCGGGGCAGCTGGAAGCACACCTTGAAATCCCTCCTGAACCCCTGCTTCCTTGCCCTAATCGCCGGTTTGATTCTGGCCTTCACCCCGCTTTCCTTGCCCGGCTTTTCAATGCTTCCCTTAGAGCTACTTGCTGACTTAACTATTCCGCTGGCTCTCCTCTGCATCGGGAGCTTACTTGCGCAAAACCGCGATGCTATAAAGCACATAGACCGAGATGTGGTGTTCTCCGTTGTGGTCAAAACCTTCCTGATCCCTGGAATTACCTTTGTGGTTCTGCATATAATCGGGATCGAACGCGACTTGGCTTTACTATCGAGCTTCATCCTCTCCCTGCCAGCGCCTTTGCTTTCTATCTTATTCGCAAAGCAATTTGACAAAGACACAGCCTTTGCAAATACCTTATTTGTCTTTTCAGTTTTAATTTTCGTCCTCGCCTGCGGCGTCATATTCCTCTTACAGACCGGAGGCATCATTCCGCGCATCACATAATATATCACACAGGAGGGATCCCATCATGGAAAAGGTAAAAGTGCTCGTAGTAGGCGCCGCGTTCTGCGGAGATCTGCATATGGAGGCATATCAGAGAAATCTGGCTCTGGCCGAAGTCATCGGCATCTGCGACAAAGATTTGGGCAAAGTAGAGGCCCTCGCCAAGGCCTACGGCATCACAAACTATGTGGCCTATGACGACTACGAAACAGCAATCCGCGAATCCGGCTGTGACGTAGTTGACATCTGTTTGCCAAACTTTCTACACCATCCGGTTGCCATGTATGCCTTTTCTAAAGACAAACACGTCATCTGCGAAAAACCCCTTGCCCTCAATGTAACAGACGCCAGAGAGATGGTCGAGGCCGCAAAAGCCGCCGATAAAAACCTCTACTACGCAGAAGATTGGCTCTTCGCCCCCTCTATCATGCGCGCCATGGAGATCATCGAGGAAGGTGCCATTGGCGATGTACAATTCATCCGCGCCAGAGAAGCCCACAGCGGCTCCCACTCCCCCTTCGCCCAAACCATCGCCTATTGCGGCGGCGGTTGTATGATCCACTTAGGCATCCATCCCATCGGTCTGGCACTTGCCATGAAAGACAACAAATGGCAGAGCGTTTCTGCCACCACCTCCGGCGGCGGAGAGAATAATCTCCGCCATAAAACCATGGAAGGCGAAGACTGGGCTTCTTGTAACGTAATCTTCACCGACGGAACCGTGGCTCTCCTCGAAGCAAACTACATCACAGTAGGCGGTATGGAAGACGTCATCAACTTCTACGGCACTAAGGGCTGCCTCCACGTAGACATCGGCTTCTCCTCAGCAGTCTCCTGCTTCTCCATCCCTGGTGTGTCTTATACCGTAGAGAAAGCGGAAATCACTACCGGCTGGTCAAACCCGGCGGTGGACGAAAAGTATAACCTAGGCTATGTAGGCGAAATCCGCCACTTCCTAGAATGCGTCCAAGCCGGCACAGAAGCCCGCGTCGGTCTCCGGGGCGAAGATGGTTTGGAGGCCTTGAAGCTAATCGAGGCAATCTATAAATCCGCAAAAGACGGTGTAACTGTATACAATCCCCTGTTCGCGGAATAAAAACAGACTAAGAGAGAGGAAGTTCGCCCAGTTTGGGCGAACTTCCTCTTTTTCGGTATGATGATGTAGGGGCGAACACAGTTCGCCCCTACTAAGAAACAATGCAATTCGTAATATCCCCATGCGCTAGTCCCAAATCAAGACGACCGCACTTCTCCAAACTCTCAGGCAAAACCTTCCGATTGGGCTTACGCTTAATCGGAAGCAAACGGATTATCTCGTCAATCAGCGTCTCATCAGCTACGTCAAAACCAAGCCACTTGCCATCATGCAAGGTTTCCGCCTCATCGTACACCTTGCAAACTGCCTCACCAAAGCTTGCCCGCGCTTCGTCAAACTTCTCCCGCTCATCCTTACCCAGCACAACGCACACGACAAAATACCCCTCACGAATACCAAAGGCGATAAGCGTTTTCCCGCCCCGCCGAATGTATAAATTATTGTAATGCTTATGGGTCGGCTTACCTTCCTGCCACACCTCATCCATGGCATAATAAAAGCGAATATGCCCAAGCAGCTTCTCCCACGCCCCGCTGGCGCTTCCCAGCATTATCTTGACTTCCTCGTAAGGCTTAATAATTGCTCGATCCATTGTCTAAGCTCCTTTTACCGGAATACACAATTCACAGCCGCCGTTCTCTGGAAAAGATTCAAAGTGAATCGGAAATTCCAAATCAATGGCAGCACCCTCTAGAACCGGCGCTCCCTTTTCAAATAGTTCAAAAAATCCATACCAAGCGGCCAACACAGACGCCCCCTCCGGCACTGTAGCTACAGCAAAACGACCGGCAGGCACTTCTACACAAGTTGCCCCCTCTGTAGCAGGGCTTCGACTTGGGACTTGGGCGCCCAAATGATAGATCATAACATTCTCTTTCGTCATCCATGCAAGAAAATATAAATGGTCTGAAATCGACCGCAGCTTGTCCTCATACTTCTCTCTCAGCATGGCACAGTCTCTTTCAAGGGTGGCTTCACTGGTCTCCACCGAATAACCCGAAACATAAAAACGGTCTTTGTTTTCAAATCTCACATCCATGGTAAATTTCCTCCAAACATGATTTGCACTTATATTACCACAGAAAACGAGACAACAGTGTGTCCTGTTTCAAAGAATAGTGTACGTACTACACTTTTTTCAGTATAAGCTTATTCGCCGTGAATCCCATTTTTGTTTTTATGGAATAAGTCGAACCGAAATCATCTGCCTCAACTGTTAATTCATCACTAAACACACGCCCTGATGATGTAAATGCAACCGCAAATAATGTATTTACTCGTTCGCTTATTTCAATCGAAATTGATTTGCCATTAGCAATCGGAAAAATTTGACTTGACTCACTTAAAAATTGACTTTTGAACCCAAGTGAAAGTGATTCCTGCAATCCAACATGCTGTTGGAAGTTTTCTTTACTCATATTCAGAACACAATAATATTTGACCAATGCGCCAGAAAAACTCTTTTCTCTTGTTATAACAATATTTTTCATTTTATCACCAAAACATAATTTTGTTCACTATTTGTTGCCATGTTGCATATACAAAACACCCGCCGCCCGCAGGCGGCAGGTGTTTCTCTCTCAGTATATAAACACTGTCCGCTCTTGTCAATGCAAAGAACCTAGGTCATTCTGCATCGCAATCCCAACAAACCCTAAAAATCCACCTTCGTATACATCACCCGGGTAATTGGATAGGAAACAATGAAGAGCGCTATCGATATCCCCACAATCCATACCGCAAACATCTCAAATGATAGGTTAAACCGACCTGCCATCTGCGGTGCAAACATCATAATGCCGATTGCGGCAAAGAAAGAAACATTCAAAACCAAACCTTCTCTGCCTCTGCCGATCTTGGAAACCGCAATCGGAAGCGATGTACCGGCTATAAAAAAGGGCATAGCAAGAGCGGGTACTGTGTGAATCATTGCAGCGCCAAAACCAGCACCAAACACAGCTCCTTGGAGCAAAACACCCAAACCTGTAACTGCTGTTACGAGTAAGGTCGGTACAATTGTGGCGAGTATCACACTGATATATTGCATCTGAAGCAATGTACCTCTCCCAATCGGCATGGTGAGTTGGAATCGTTCCCATTTGTCATTTTGTCCCATACTCATAATGACGAGCATAGGGAACAATGCCAGCGAGTAAATCACAAGCATATTGTACAGGAATACCCAACCTGTAACTAAAAAAACGCCTCCAAAGATCAAACATATAAGAAAGAGGAGCGCCACATTTCCACTCGCCGCATAAAAGGAGAATATGAGCAAGCCTTTCATTGGATTTTTCTGTTTCATGATCTGTCCCCCTTCACAAGCATGAGCATAATTTCCTCAATGGTAATGTTATCAATCACAATATCCCGATATTTTTTCGCGGCGGCTTGCCGATCAGAGACAAGCACGTCAGTCTGATAGTCATGCTTTCTATACGCCAAAATATCCGCCTTATCCAGTTCCGCAAACTGCACCGCCTTACAACGCATGAGGCCGTAATTGTAAATCAGATTATCTTTCTTCTCACTGAACACAATCTTGCCCTCATGGATGAATGTAATGTAGTCCGCTACCTTCTCAAGGTCTGATGTGATGTGAGAAGATAGCAAAATAGAATTGTTCTCATCCTGTACAAAATCTAAAAACACATCCAAGATATCATCCCGCACAATGGGATCTAATCCGCTTGTGGCTTCATCTAAGACCAATAGCTTCGGGCGGTGAGATAAGGCAACCGCAACTGCCAGCTTCATGGTCATCCCTCTGGAAAAGGTTTTGATCTTCCTCTTTTCCGGAAGCTTGAGTTGACGCAGATATTTCTGAAACAAAGCCTTGTCCCAATTCGTATAGATACGCTCCATAGCGGCAGATATTTTCACCGCCGTCAAGTGCAGCGGAAAGGCATTGGTATCATAGACAACTCCAATCTCCTCTCGAATATCGGTGCTTTTATCAGTCATTTCTTTTCCGAAGATTTTTATTGTTCCCTTGTCTTTGATCAAGGTATTGAGAATACAGCCGATCGTGGTGGTCTTCCCCGCGCCATTTTCGCCGACAAAACCCATGATTGTTCCCCTTGGGATAGAAAAGGAAACATCTTGCAAACAAAAATCTGCGTTTTTATATCCCTTTTCCAAGCCTCTTACTTCTAAAATATTGTTCATGTACTAATCCTCTCCTTGATAAAATAGCTCTAGCAGTTCAATCAGTTTCCCGACAGGAATCCCGTTCGTTCTTCCGATTTCGGCGGCTTCTTGTAGATGTTCTTCCGCCCTGCGCTGCTGTTCCTCTTGCACAAATTCTTTGTTCTGCGCCGATACAAAACTCCCCCGTCCAACGATGGTATCAATGAAACCGTCCCGCTGCAAATCTTCATAGGCCTTTTGAACGGTAATCACACTCACATGAATGGACTTTGCAAGCCCCCGCATAGACGGAAGCGGCGCCCCCGTCTCCAGTTCCCCACTCATGATCATGGCCTTGATCTGCGTCGTAATCTGCTCATAGATCGGCTTGCTGGTATTACTGCTGATAATGATGTCCAGAGCAATCCCTCCTGAATGACTATAGTGTGCTTATTGAACAAGTACACTATAGCAGGTTAGATATGCACTTGTCAAGTCCCTTTTTCAGGCAATTACAGTTTAGCCTGCGTCCTCCTTGACAAAACTCTACTCATTTGATATACTATTTCAAAATCGTTCCTGAGGCCAAGCCCGTGGGATTCCCCTACGCGCAAAGCAAAAGGTGCCGCATCTCTCACGCTTGTCCCAGATCTACAGGGGCTTTGCGTCTATCTGAGAAATCCATGTGCGCCTTTCGGGGCGCACATTTTATTTTTGGAGGATACCCAAAGTATGGAAACAAGAGTCGTCATCATTGCAATCATTGTAGAAGACCCAGAAAGCGTCTCCGCCGTGAACAGTCTCTTACACGAGTACGCAGAACACATCATCGGACGCATGGGACTCCCCTACCGGGCGCGGAACATGAACATCATCAGCGTTGTACTAGATGCGCCCCACGATGAAGTCAGCACCCTTTCCGGCAAAATTGGCAGATTACCGGGCGTGAGCGCAAAAACGGTGTACTCACGATGAGGGCGCTCATTGACAAGCTTGCAAAAGAGCAAATGCTCACAAGGGACGAGTTTAAACAACTTCTCTCCTGTGAGGATTCCTATTTGCATGAGCGGGCCTGTGAGGCCAAACAGAAGATTTACGGCAATCAAATTTTCCTGCGAGGACTCATTGAGTTTACAAATCACTGTAAACTCAATTGCTACTACTGCGGGATCCGATATGACAACGCACAGCTTGAGCGATATCGCTTGACGAAGGAGCAGATCCTTGCCTGTTGCCGCATAGGGTACGATTTAGACTTTCGCACTTTCGTATTACAAGGCGGCGAGGATACATATTTCACAGACGAAATCCTAGCCGAAATCATCCGCGAGATCAAAGCTGATTACCCAGACTGCGCCATCACGCTCTCCATTGGCGAACGCAATTATGAAAGCTATAAGTACCTGTTTGATGCCGGAGCCAATCGGTATTTGCTCCGGCATGAGACAGCAAATGCGGATCACTACAGCTCTCTTCACCCCTCTCACATGACCTTAGAAGCGCGAAAACAATGTCTATACGACCTAAAAGAAATCGGATATCAGGTGGGCTGCGGATTTATGGTCGGCTCTCCAAGGCAGACTCTCGATCATATTGTGGACGATTTTCTCTTTATCAAAGAGCTGAACCCCGCAATGGTTGGGATTGGCCCATTTATCCCTCACGCAGCTACGCCTTTCGCACAGAAAGAAGCAGGATCCTTGCGCCTAGTGCTTAATTCCCTTGCTATTTTACGCCTAATGATACCGAACTTGCTTATGCCTGCCACAACGGCCTTAGGTTCCATTGATAACCTAGGGCGCGAAATGGGAGTCCTCGCCGGTGCCAATGTAGTCATGCCAAATCTCTCCCCCCTTGATACCCGCACGAAATATCTTTTATATGACAGCAAAATTTGCATAGATGATGAGCCGAAACATTGCAGAGGCTGCATTAGCCGCAGAATGCAGAGCATCGGTCAAGAAATCGCCATCACAAGGGGGGATTATATTGCCTAACCAAATCGTTAACCATAATAAAATTATGTCTTCATTGAAATGGGCAGATGAAAATAAGAATAACAAAGAACTCATCACCCAAATCATGGAAAAAGCAAAAGAACGAAAAGGCCTAAATCACCGAGAAGCTTTACTCCTCCTCACAGCGGGAGCAGAATATGAGCTGTTCGCCCTAGCAAGACAGCTCAAAGCGGAGTTCTACGGAAGCCGTATCGTCCTCTTCGCGCCCCTCTATCTGTCCAATCACTGCGTAAACGGCTGTGTCTACTGTCCCTATCACGCCTCGAACAAAACTATGGCGCGGAAAAAACTTTCCCAAGAGGAAATCAAACGCGAAGTCATCGCTCTGCAAGACATGGGCCACAAACGCCTCGTGATCGAAGCCGGGGAACACCCTGTCCACGCGCCCATCGATTACATCTTAGAATCCATTGAAACCATCTATAACATCAAACACAAAAACGGCGCAATCCGGCGGGTAAACGTAAACATCGCCGCTACGACGGTGGAGGACTATCAAAAACTCCACGCCGCCGGGATCGGAACCTATATCCTCTTTCAAGAAACTTACCACAGAGAAACCTACGAAGCCCTCCACAGAGCAGGCCCTAAGTCCTCTTACGATTGGCACACAGAGGCCATGGATAGAGCCATGCAAGGCGGACTCGATGACGTAGGCCTCGGCGTATTATTCGGCCTAGCGGACTACCGCTACGAATTCACCGCCTTGCTCATGCACGCCGAACACCTAGAAACCACTTATGGCGTAGGCCCCCACACGATCAGCGTCCCCCGCATCCGCAAAGCGGAGGGGATCAACACGGAAAACTTTGCCCACGGCATCGATGACGACACCTTCACCAAAATCATCGCCTGCCTCCGCATCGCCGCCCCCTATACGGGCATCATCGTGTCCACCAGAGAAAGCGAGGATTGCCGAAAGCGGGCGCTTGACGTAGGCGTCTCCCAAATCAGCGGCGGCTCCCGCACTAGCGTGGGCGGATATGGTGAAAAGGAAGCCATCCCTGACACAGAACAGTTCACAGTCAGCGACAACCGCAGCTTGGGCGAGGTGGTACAGTGGCTTATGGACATCGGACACATCCCCAGCTTCTGCACCGCCTGTTATCGGGAAGGCCGCACCGGGGATCGCTTCATGGAACTCTGCAAATCCGGCCAAATCCAAAACTGCTGCCACCCCAATGCCCTCATGACACTAGAAGAATATCTGCTCGACTATGCAGACGAAAACATTCGTTCTCAGGGCGAGCAGTTGATTACAGAAGAAATCGAACACATCCCAAGCCAGCGGATGCGCACACTGGTATCCGACCACTTGGAGCAAATCAAAGCAGGAAGCAGGGATTTCAGAGTATGATTTCACAAAACCAAACTCCTCGCAGTGAACAGCTTCACATCGGCATTTTCGGCAGGCGCAATGCCGGGAAATCAAGTCTCCTAAACGCCATCACCGGACAAGAGATCGCCGTGGTTTCAGAGGTCAAAGGCACCACCACCGACCCGGTATACAAAGCCATGGAACTCCTCCCCATAGGCCCCGTCGTCCTAATCGACACCCCTGGGATTGACGATGTAGGCGATCTGGGCGCACGCAGGATTGAGAAAACCAAGCAAATTCTACGCAAAACAGACCTCGCCCTCCTAGTAGTCGATGCAAGCGAGGGATTGACTGACGCAGAAAGAGAACTCACCCAACTCTTCGAGAAAAGCGGCGTGAAATACCTAACCGTCTATAATGGATCTACGCCTTCCGCAGACGGAATCTGCGTAAACGCCATGACAGGCGAAAACATAGAATCCTTAAAAGAAACAATCGCCCAAATCGGCACCACCGACACAGATACGCGCCATCTGGTAGCCGATCTGCTGTCCCCCGGAGATTTCCTTGTCCTCGTCACCCCCATCGATGAATCAGCGCCAAAAGGCAGGCTGATTCTCCCCCAGCAACAAGTCATCCGAGATGTCTTAGATGCAAACGCCGTCCCCATCCTCACCCAAACAGACGGTCTGGCAGACACGCTGCAAAATCTCCGCACACCCCCGAGGCTTGTCATTACAGACAGCCAAGTATTCGGTCAAGCGGCAAAACACACCCCGGCAGATATCCCCCTCACCTCCTTCTCCATCCTCATGGCACGATACAAAGGTGTCTTAGCAGAAGCTGTGAGAGGCGCAAAGGTGCTTGACACCATTCACGATGGCGACCAAATCCTAATTGCTGAAGGCTGTACCCATCATAGACAATGTGAGGACATCGGCACAGTAAAACTCCCAAGATGGATCGAGGCACATACAGGCGCCAAGCCCCTCTACACCTTCATCTCCGGCGGAGACTTCCCCGGGGATTTAAGCCCCTACAAATTAATCATCCACTGCGGCGGCTGTATGCTAAACACCCGCGAGATGCACTACCGGGGACATACTGCCACAGAAGCCAATGTCCCCATGACAAACTACGGCATTGCAATCAGCCACATGCAAGGCATTTTGGCTCGCGCGATTGCGCCCTTGGGGATGATTTGATAAAGGCAAATTACAAAGAGGCTTGCAAGATGAGGGTTTCATCTTGCAAGCCTTATATGCTAAAATCCAAACTCGCTTGCAATTGCCGGCGGTACAAGATACTCCATGCCAACCAAATCCCCATCCACAAGTTTAATAACTGCCAGAACAATATCACCGTCATTCGCCGCACTACCGCCGATTCGCGCCATCCCGCGTATATCTATGTCAGTCTCTTCAAAGTCAAGCTTGCTCGCAAAAAAAGTTGAACCGTTTTCAAATCGCCAGACATACATCTCGGCACCGCCCCATACGTTGTAAACGTCATCATACGCTACAAGCGTTGTAACGCTCTCGGGGATCAGTGTCAGCTCGCTTAAATCAATCGAGTTAAACTCTTTCGGCTCTAACTCGAACACTGGCAAATCACCGATGATAACGCCCATTCTGTTACCAAAGTTAAGTGTGAATGCTTCTGTTTGAATCTCGCCGTCATGGAATACAACTTGCACCTGAACTTCTATGCTTTCAGGCGTATTTTGCATTTCGGTAGGGACAGCCACGAATAAGAGCAAGTTATCCGCCTGAACATCATGCAGCGCAATTTGACTCCCCAGGCGTTCAAACTCTGTACCGAGCACGGCAAGGCCAAGATTGCCATGTTCATCACCAATATACAAGGTACGGCCATCTGAACCATTCTGTCCTGTTCGTGGTTCGTAATATTGTTTTGCAAAAAAGCCGTTTTCTAAACGAAATTCCACACTTTCGAGATTCTCCCCTTCGACCTCTAGGCTGATATTGAGATATAAGTTTTCGCCATCATGGAATCCGCCCCATGTGCCGGTTTGGTTCACTAAGTCAATTTCACGTCCTGCGATCGTGCCGTCCGCTTGCCGTTCCATCGCATATACACGAACCGTAAACGAGTTGGCAAGCTGTGCCGGCAGGAATGAATGCGCAAATACAAGAAGTGCCAGCATGACTGCTATTGTTGCGAATACAGGGAGTTTGCGTCTTTGTTGATTTCTTTTTGGCGCTGTAATCTTGTTCCATACACGTTGTTTGGCATAATAGCTGGGCTTTATGCGCGCATAGGCATCTACGATTTTTTTATCTTTCATATTCCAAAATCCCCCTCAGTAGATTGCGTGCCTCACGCATGTAGTTACGAATGGTCGAGTGCGGCTTTTGCAGTATCTCAGAAATTTCCACAGTTGAATATCCTTCGTAATAATAGAGATAGGTCACATCTTTGTACTTCTTTGGTAGTCCTAATACAATTTCTAAGACATGGTTTTCCTGCAAGGGGTTTGATTCTATGTGTCGGTAATCATCAATATCCGAACGCTTGCGCCACCAGTGCCGGAGCGCATCCTTACACTGATTGATTGCTGTGCGCAATAGCCATGCTTTCTTGTGTTCCTCACTCTCGAAAGCGATTTTTTGTTTAAGTAGCTTGGCAAACACGTCTGCGGTCACATCTTCCGCCTCGGATGGGGTTTTCATGTATGAGAAGCAAACGCGGTACACCATTTCAAAATATTGCTCATATAGTAGCGCAAAATCTTCGCTTGTCATGCATCAACCTCCTTTGCCCTTGCATTAGTAATACGATTGAGAACGCCAAAATGTCGGATCGTTTTGAAAAAAGTGAAAAGAACCCCGACATTGTTTGAACAGCACTCTACTCTCTTGAACTCTAAGCCATCTTATATTATGATAAGGGAAAGCACAATCGGAGGTATCAATCATGTCAATCCGCTTCAGCACCGAAGAGTTCGCAAAACTCAAACAACTCTTAATCGTCTACGACTGGGGTCTCCGCACCCTGTTAACGAAACTTGATATCATACACGAAGACTTCAAATTTTTTGAACAGTCAAGCCCCATCGAACACATCAGAGGCCGCATCAAATCTCCTGAGGGCATCGCACAGAAGCTCCACCGCTTAAACTTCGGCGTCACAGCTGAAAACGCCAAAACCCACCTCCGAGACATTGCAGGCATCCGCATCACCTGTCCCTTTGCCCGGGATATCTATCAGCTCATAGATCTCTTGCGCGCTATGCCTACACTCAACATTTTAGAAGAAAAAGACTATGTCAGCAATCCCAAACCCAGCGGATACCGGAGCTATCATGTAATTATGGAAGTCCCCGTATTTTGCTCTGGGAAAATGGAACAGGTCATTGTAGAAGTCCAAATCCGCACAGAAGCCATGAACTTTTGGGCAACTCTGGAGCATAAAGCACGCTATAAATACGAAGAGGACATCCCCGGCCACCTCTGCGACGAGCTGGCATTATGCGCAGACAAAATTGCCGAACTAGACCGGCGCATGTTCCTGATCCACGAGTCCATCACAGAGATGAATCAATAGATCTGACCCCTTAGTAGGGGACGATTCCCACATCGTCCCGCATTGAATTTGGTTAATTATACTAGATTCACCACCCCTATTCTTGGAATTGTTTCATAGATCGCCCCATTGACAAACGCCGCATTTTTCTTTAACATAGTAAACTATAGAGACAAAACTCCAACCATAGAGGTGCCAACCCATGAAATCACTTACAACAAGACCTAGCAACATGATGATGCGACAGTGACGTATACTTCTTGAGCAAAACTGAAGTATGCGTCCTTGACTCGTTCTTTACACGGTAAAGAAGGGGTTTTTTTATTTGAAAAATTAGAGGGTGAACGGAAATGATTACACTACAAAACGTCAGCAAAACATTCCATACCGACTACGGCGAGGTCAAAGCCGTCAAAGACATCAACTTCGAAGTGGCAAAAGGTGAGATCTTCGGTATCATCGGCCACTCCGGCGCCGGGAAATCAACCCTGATCCGCTGCATCAATCTCCTAGAGAAACCCACCACAGGCAGTGTTGTGGTAGACGGCGTAGATCTCACAACGCTCTCCAAGAAAGAACTAAACCACCGCCGGAAGAAAATCGGCATGATCTTCCAGCACTTCTACCTCATGCCCTCCCGCACGGTTCTCCAAAACGTCCTCTTCCCACTGAAAGGCTCCCCCCTATCCAAAGAGGAAAAATGGGCAAAGGCAGTAGAGCTTTTAGAACTCGTAGGCCTCTCCCATCGGATCGATGCCTACCCCTCCGCCCTCTCCGGCGGTGAGAAGCAACGTGTGGCAATCGCCAGAGCACTCGCCAACGATCCGGGGCTCCTCCTCTGTGACGAAGCCACAAGCGCCCTCGATCCACAGACGACAAAGTCCATCCTAAAGCTTCTCAAAGACGTCAGCGAAAAACGGGGCATCACCATCGTCCTCATCACCCACGAGATGGGCGTCATCAAAGAAATCTGCGATCGGGTGGCTGTGATGGAAGATGGCGAGATCAAAGAGCAAGACGATGTCTTCTCCGTCTTCGCCACACCAAAAAGCCAGATCGCCAAAGATTTTGTGGCATCAACCAACAGCTTAGATAAGGTCTATGAACTGGTAGAAAACAAATCCCCCATCGTGGCGCTGAAAAAAGACGAACGCCTCCTACGCCTCGCCTACGCCGCAAACAACTCTCAAGACACTCTCCTAGATGATACGGCAAAACTCTTCAACATCCGCACCAGCATCTGTTTTGGCAACATCGAGCTCATCCAAGGCCGCCCCCTTGGGAACCTAGTTGTCATCATCAAAGGCAGCGACCTAGATATCCACAACGCCATCCAATACTTACAAGAACAACAAGTCATCGTGGAGGTGATTGCATCATGTTAGAGAATATCTTACCAAACTGGGAGCGCGGCTCCGGAGAGTTCTTCAATAGCATCATCCAAACCCTACAGATGACCTTTGGCTCCTTCCTTATTTCCTTTTTCCTCGGCCTCCTATTCGGCGTCGCATTGGTGGTGACACGGAAAGGCGGGATTCTGCAAAATGGAGTCCTCTACACTATCCTAGACAAAGCCATCAACGCCATCCGTTCCATCCCATTCTTGATTCTCATGATGGTTCTCTTCCCCCTCTCCCGCATCATTGTCGGGACAACACTGGGTGTATCAGGTGCCATCGTACCCCTCGTATTCGGGACAGTACCATTCTTCGCCAGACAGGTCGAAGTAGCAATTTCGGAGGTGGACCGGGGGCTCATAGAAGCCTCCACCGCTATGGGACTCTCCGCCACAGGGATCATCTTCCGGGTATATCTGAGAGAAAGCATCCCCTCCATCGCCCGTGTGACACAGGTAACGATCATCAACCTAATCGGCCTCACCGTCATAGCAGGTGCGGTAGGTGCTGGCGGTCTCGGAGACTTCGCCATCCGCTTCGGCCTCCAGCGGCATATGACAGACTTGATGTGGGTGTCCATTATTGCCATCTTGATTCTCGTAAATCTCATCCAAGGCCTCGGCAATATCATCATAAAGAAAACAAGCCATTAAATCGTAGGGGCAATCGACTTGATCGCCCGCGACAAATAAAAGGAGAATGAACCATGAAAAAGACAATCTTACTATTCGTACTAATCCTAGGCCTCGTCCTATCCTTCGCCGCTTGCAGCGGATCTGAAGAAATCACAGTCGTCCGTGTCGGCGTTGTCGGCGAGTTTAATGATCATTGGGATACCATCAATGAGCTTTTAGCAGAGGAAGACATCCGCGTAGAACTCGTCCGCTTCTCAGACTTCGCAACCCCAAACCGCGCCCTCAGTGACGGTGACCTCGACCTAAACGCCTTCCAGCACAAAATGTTCCTAGCCAGTGAAATTCAGTCCCAAGGCTACGAAATCGAATACTTCGCAGATACCTTCGTGGTGCCCATCAACATTTTCCCCGGCAATGACGAGATCACAAGCGTGGCAGACATCAGAGACGGTCACGTAATCGCCATCCCCAGCGACCCCACCAACGGCGGCAGATCTCTACAGCTCTTAGAAGTAGCCGGTCTCATCACCCTGCACAACGCCCCCGGCGAACACCCTACCATCTTTGACGTAGAATACATCGTCCATATCGACATCATCGAAGCGGAAGCTGTCCTCCTCCCTGCCCTCCTCCAAGATGTAGACGCTGCCGTAATCGGTGGCATCAATGCCTTCACAGCAGGCCTCCGCCCCCTAGAAGACAGCATCTTCCGTGAAGACGTCGCAGGTGCGGAGCACTTAGTCAACGTCATCGCCGCAAGAAGCGAAGACCTTGCAAATCCAGAGCGCAGAGCCATCTTCGACGCCATCGCCCGCGCCCACCACACAGATTTGGTGAGAGACAACATGCTCCGCGACTTCGGCGGCGCCTTCATCCCCGTCTGGTAAGACCCAAAATTTGCAGAAAGCCCTCATGTTTCATGGGGGCTTTCTTTGAAACCATTTATTAAGAGGTGTATTATGAAAATTGGAATCATCGGCCTCGGCCATGTAGGCAGCACTGTGGCCTATACCTTACTGTTAGAAAACTTAGCGGACGAACTAGTCTTGATCGACACCAATCTAGACAAGTTAAACGCGGAAGTCCTAGAGATGCAAGATGTATCGCAAAACCTAGGCGCAAACGTCCGCATTTTACCTGAACCCGTCATCAACGGCACCTCCGACGATCCGAGCAAAAAGCTATTCATCAAGCCAGACTACGCCATGCTCGCTGACGCAGACTTCGTCATCTTCTCCGCCGCCGATCTCAGCAGTATGAAGATGAGAGACCGCCTGGGTGAGCTCCCGATCACAAGCCGGATCGTGGAAGAGGTCGCGCCCAAACTAAAGGCCTCCGGCTTTTCCGGCATCCTACTCTCCATCTCGAACCCCTGTGATGTGATCGCCCAATATCTCTGGCAACAAACAGGTTTCCCCGTAAACAAAGTCATCGGCACCGGCGCCCTCCTTGACACCAACCGCCTCAAAAACCGTACCAAACGGCAAGATGTCCTCATCCTCGGCGAACACGGAGAGAGCCAAGTCGCAGTGGGCAATGTAAGCGATGAACTGGCAAATGAGGCACGCCTTTCCGGATGGAACATCTTCAAAGTAAACAACTACACCCGTTTCGGCATCGCCGCTTGTGTTGCCAGAATCCTGCGCACCATCATAGACGAAACCGGCGAAGAACTGCCTGTTTCAACCTATGACAAGACAGCAGATTCCTATTACTCCGCCCTAACAAAGCTTGACCGAAACGGTGTCATCTTTCGAAGACTCCCAGACCTGACAGAAAAAGAACAGGCAGGCTTAGACCAATCCATCGCAAGAATCAAAGACTTCTACGCCAAAATAGATGGGGAGGTGCCGCTATGTTAGATATCAAAATAAGCAAAACCGACACCCCAAAACCAAAGCCCGAAGGCCCCGTCCAAGGCGTCGGCAAGCTTTTCACCGACCACATGTTCCTCATGGACTACACCGAAGGTACAGGCTGGCACGACCCGCGGATTGTCCCATACGCCAAGCTCTCCCTAGACCCCTCTGCTATGGTGTTCCACTACGCCCAAGAGATGTTCGAGGGCATGAAAGCCTATAAGCATCCAGACGGCACAGCCTATCTCTTTCGCCCCGCCGAAAACGCAAGGCGCCTCAACCGCACAGCAGGCCGCCTTTGCATCCCCCAAACCCTTGAGGAAGATTACCTCCAAGCAATCCGCACCCTCGTCACATTGGAAGCGGATTGGATCTCCAGCGAACCCAACGCCTCTCTCTACATCCGCCCCTTTGTCATCGCCACAGAAGCGAATTTGAGCATAGGCGCGTCCACCAGCTATCTATTCGTCATCATCCTCTCCCCCAGCGGCCTATTTTACATGAACGACCTCACCACCATTGACATCTGGGTGGAAGGTCAACACGTCCGCGCCGTCCGAGGCGGCGTGGGCGATACCAAAACAGGCGGTAACTACGCAGCCAGCCTCGCGATACAAAGAAAAGCCCAGAGCGAGGGCTACACCCAAGTCCTCTGGCTAGATGCAATCGAGCATAAATACGTGGAAGAAGTCGGCTCTATGAATATTTTCTTCAAGATTGACGGCAAACTCATCACCCCCGCCCTGACAGGGAGCCTCCTCCCCGGAATCACCCGAGACTCCGTCATCACCCTCTGCCGCGACTGGGGCTATCCCGTAGAAGAACGGCTCATCTCCATCGACGAACTATGCGAGGCGCAGAAATCCGGCGCCTTAGAAGAAATCTTCGGCACCGGAACCGCCGCCGTCATCAGCCCCGTCGGAAAATTGCGGGTTCATGATGAAGACTTAATCGTCGCAGATGGCAACACAGGCCCCCTAAGCAAGAAACTTTTCGACATCTTAAGCGGCATCCAGCGCGGCACCTTGGAAGATAAATTCGGCTGGCGGGTAACGCTCTGATGATAAAATTCATAAAACCGGAAGCATGCTACATTCTATCCTATTGGGAAACCTTTGATGCGATTTGCAAAGAAAACATCTACCTCGCCGCTCCGGAGGCCTTCCCGCTGAAAAGCACAATCGAGTTTGTACAATCAGCCATAGAGAAAAATATCCCGATGCTATTCGCCATTGACCCCGCAATAGACCGCTGCATCGGCTGGTGCGATGCCATGCCGAAAACTGAGACCATCGGCTACCTAGGCACAGGCCTATTGCCAGCCTATCGAGAACAAGGGATCGGAACGCGGTTAATCCAAGAGATCATCACGCTATCAAAAGCCTACGGATACCACCAGATTGATCTGGATGTCAACAGCACAAATCACAGGGCAATCCATGTCTACAAACAACTAGGTTTTTCCCTAACGGGCACTGCCACCGAGGGTGTACTTCAAATGACACTGGATCTATAAACCTAACCCTCCATGTCCTCGTCTCTCTGATATTCCAAAATATCCCCCGGCTGGCAATCCAGCACATCACAGATTGCTTCCAAGGTAGAAAAGCGGATGGCGCTCACCTTGCCTGTCTTAATCTTGGACAAGTTCACATTGGCGATCCCAACTTTCTCCGCCAGTTCATTCAGCGAGATTTTCCGGTCTGCCATCATGCGGTCAAGACGTAAAATAATCGGCATAGATCAGCCCTCCTTATAAAGTTTCGTCCACTTGATCTTGCAGGGCAATGCCGTATTGAAACACGAGGGCGATGCAGTAAGTAATTAAGCCAATCGATAGGATAAAGCCGGCTTGGGTTGTTGTTACCACTATCATCCCATCTCCCCACGACATAAAATGGAAAAAAATGCGCTCTGCAAGAAAAGAAACAGGTTCCAGCAAGATGAGCATGAGAGCAATGACTTTCAGCCGTTTCACATTTCTGAGCGTAAAGGGTGTATCTTCTTTCCGAATCGTGTGTAATAAGGCCAAGGAAATAACTAATGAGACCAGTAAAATAGGCGTAGCAAGAAACGAGGCAATAACCGTAGGGGCAGTCCAAGATGTGATCTCCAAGGCCGCTGGCGCTACCTTCAACCAGATGGAATAGGCGATGTGAGCTAGGTGAAGTAACAGTGACACGCTTACCACACAAAATACCACCAATGCCGTTCGCTTGATCTTTTTAATATCTGTCATACGCTGACCCTCCTGTCCTTTGATACACAGATCATAACACTCACAATAATGTTTGTCAACCATTTTTTAACGATAAACATTAAATAATATGCAACAAACATAAACAAGGAGACCCCAAATGCCAGACTTACTCAAACACATGTACAACCCCGAATCTCTCCGCAAGCTCGCCCTAGAGATCAAAGCAGTCTATGAGCCATTCCAAGTCGATGCATTCCTAAACTCCACACTGGATGAAACCTGGGATACCCTAGAGCTAAAAGCCAGAGGCCGGCAAATCAGCACAAATTTGAGAAAATACTTACCGCCAGAGTATCGGGATGCCATCGCCATCATTGACCAAGTAATCGTCCACTACGGCCCTTGGATCGACGATTTCTTTGGTATGATATTTCCAGATTTTGTCGAAGTCTACGGGCAAGAGGAAGCAGATTGGGACATTTCCATCCCCGCTCTAGAGCGATATACCCCACACGCTTCCGGAGAGTTCGCCGTAAGACCCTTCATCATAAACCACGAAAACCGCATGATGGCACAGATGTATGCTTGGTCAAAACACGAAAACGAACATGTCCGCAGACTTGCCAGCGAAGGCTGCCGCCCGGCACTTCCTTGGGCGCAAGCCTTACCCAAATACAAAAAAGACCCCTCCCCCATTTTGCCGATCTTAGAAGAACTCAAAACCGACCCATCCATATGGGTCAGAAAGAGTGTCGCAAACAACCTAAACGACATTTCCAAAACCCATCCGGATCTGGTTGCAAAACTCGCCAAAAACTGGTATGGCAAACACGAGCACACCGACTGGATCGTAAAACACGGATGCAGAACTCTACTCAAAAAAGGCAAGCGAGATGTCCTAGCCATTTTCGGATACCACGATGTCACCTCCATCGATGTGGATGACTTCACTTTAGGTACAAACTCTCTTGCAATCGGCGAAGATCTCACCTTTTCCTTTTCAATTTCTGCAAAGGAAGCGACAAAAGTCAGATTGGAATACGGAATTGACTATGTAAAATCCAATGGGAAGCGGAACAGAAAGATCTTCCAAATATCAGAAAGCGCATTAAAAGCAAAGGAGAAAAAATCCTACACAAAAACTCTCTCCTTCGCAGATTTGAGCACAAGAACGCACTATCCGGGACTCCACTCGATTACACTGATTGTCAACGGCGCAGAACAAGGGATACTGGACTTTGAACTAACAACATAGCCCCTGTAGGGGACACGGTCTAAGATTATGATACGAGGAGTAGAAAATGCGAGCGAAAATCAAGATACACATTGTTTTAGTAATCGCGATACTTCTGCTGAGTTTCATTTTGGTGTCCTGCCAGATCGACACACAAACCGAAGAGAACTATCTATCCTTAGAAAATCCAAGCCTCCAACAGGGAGACACCATTATCTCCGTCATCGACTTTAACTTGGCCGCTCAATCTTTTGCCGTACTAGATGCCCTGTGGGACACTGACAACGGCGCCCTGTGGGGTATGACCCTACACATGCCCATGATAATTGCCTGTGAAATTACCCGAGATGCAGTGTCCAGCCATCCTTTCGGTACTGTTTTCATGCCTCAACTTGTGGATGATCTGGTAATATACGCAGGCACATTGCCCGATCATTTGTTTGTGAGTAACACAGCGGTAACCATGCACGGCTATAGATGGGGCATGGTCACATGGCGAAGCATGAAAGAACTTGCTGATGATGAAACAGAACGTTTGCGCCTATTGTCCCACGAGGGCTTTCATGCCTTGCAACCGCAACTGTTTGGCGGATTCTACAGCACAATGTCAACCTCGTCAAGCAGAGACACTGAGGGAGCGCAAATCAGCTACATTCTGGAGATTGCAGCTTTAGTGGCAGCATGGAACACCACAGAGAATGAACGTTTAGAGTCTATTAACGACGCTCTATACATACGCAACGCGCGCAGACAGGCCTACAATACGTCTGTAGATGAAAATCTGCTTGAAGTACTGGAAGGCTTGGCTATGTATACTGAAATTATGCTAACCTTGAGCTATAGTGAGATAAAGGCCGAAGTGAACGCTTGGACTGAAGTATTGCTTGGCTTAGAGTTCCGTGTGGAAATTGCTTGGGGCTATTTTTCCGGTGCCCTGTACGGTCTGCTACTAGACGAGTTTAACACAGATTGGCGCACAGATGCCATAGATGCTCATACCGACTTGGGGCGGCTGTTACAAGAGGCTGCTGAGATTTCCGAACTTGCACCTCCAATCGACCTTGAGCGATATGGGTATGCAAACATTGTAATAATTACCCAATCGCGGATTATAGAACATGAACGACAAGTACAAGCAGCTTTGGATGCTCTAACGCAACCTCAGATCCGGCTTCCTGTTTTACCAAACTATGGTCAAGAAATCGACGATATCATTGTACTGTCAAGTGATAACAGTGACTGGATTGAGTTTGTGATTCGAGCTGGCGTACTTACCTGTCACTGGGGAAGGTTGGAAGTAGAGGACGGCTATCTACTTAATGTCTCTAGGCGCGGGCATTTTATCCTCTCTGCTCCAAGTTTTGAAACGGTGGGCAATCGGATCTATGGCGACGGCTGGGTGCTGGAGCTAGATGATCTTTGGGAGTTGTACCCTGAGGGAGATGGTTTTGTTACGCGGCAAAGAGAATAGCTACTCTTTGTCCGCATCAGAAAGAAAAAATCCCCTAGCATGTAGGGGATTTTTTTGTTTTTATGGAACTCTTGTAGGGCAATCCTCAGTCCGCTTCGCGGACAGCTCCTTTGGAAAAGGAGCCTAAGGTCAAAAACAGCTCCATTCACAATTCATGCATATATTCATATCAATTCTCATATTCCCCTCCTTGCATACACGTTCAACGGATTTTTATTCACCCGTTTCCGCATATTCGTCACATTGCCTATTGCCTTTTCCGCTGGTATAGCGTATGATAATACAAAGCAATTTATAAGGGGGAACTATACATGAAAAAGATTCTAGCACTTTTACTCGCACTGACACTCATCCTCTCCTTCGCTGCATGCGGTGGCGGTGATGACCTAGTTGCCATCAGCTCACCTTCCGATTTGGAAGCAGAAGGTTTCCGCATCGGCGTACAGCTGGGTTCAACAGGACATTCCTTCGCCGAAAGCAACTTCCCAGACGCTGAGATTTTGGCCTATGACTCAAACTCAGATGTCATTCTAGCTCTGCTATCCGGCGATGTAGACGCAGTCATCATGGATGATTCACCTGCCCAAAACTTTGTCGCGCAAAACGCGGGTCGCCTTGCACAATTAGATGAAATGCTCACAGAAGAATACTATGGCATCGCCTTCCAACTCGGCAGCCCATATACTGTCCTCTTTAACGAGGCTCTTGACACTCTGCGTGCAAACGGTACCCTAGATAGCTTGATTGACTACTGGGTGAACGAAAACACAGAAACTGCCGGTAGATATGAAAGTCCAGCGGGCACCACACATCCAAACGGCACCCTATTGATGGGCACCAGCGCTGACTGGCCACCATTTGAATTTATCGAGGCCGGTCAAATCGTTGGGCTAGACCCAGACATCGCCCGTGCAATCGGCGATCTATTGGGTTATGAAATTGAAATTGTGGACATGACTTTCGATACCATCATCCTATCTGTCCAAACCGGACAGGTTGATTTCGGCATGGCCGGCATGACTGTCAATGAAGAACGTCTTGAGCATGTAGACTTTACACAGGGCTACTTCCTCTCTGGTCAAAGTATTATTGTCCGAATTTCCTAGAAATTAGAACACCCTTTGTGGGACGCGGCGATCCGGCACACCATTTACGCAAACTTTTGCAGATGGAGTAACGGAAGACGCCGCGTCCTAATTTGGTAAAAAGAAAGAATGGCAGGAATGATATGATAGACTCTATTCGCCACCACATCGAACAAATTTTCATCTCAGACTACCGCTGGCAGCTTTGGCTGACGGGTCTGCAAAACACACTGATTATCACATTTTTTGCACTCCTGATCGGCCTAGTCATCGGCTTCTTCCTCGCCCTAACCCGGGTAAGCCATGACGCATTGGAACGGCCACCGCTTTTCTTACGTATCCTCAATGCCATCGCAAGGATGTACATCTCCACAATCCGCGGCATTCCCATGATGGTGCAGCTTTTGATTATGCACTTCATTATCCTGGCCTCTGTTCGGAATGGGGTATTAGTTGGAATTTTCGCCTTCGGCATCAATTCCGGCGCGTATGTGGCAGAAATTTTCCGGGGCGGCATTTTAAGCGTGGACAAAGGCCAAACAGAAGCCGGACGCAGCCTAGGACTCAGCTATCCCAAAACACTCCGAAAAATCATCATGCCCCAGGCGGTAAAAAACAGTCTGCCGACTTTGGGAAATGAGTTCATCAGCCTGCTGAAAGAAACTTCCATTTCCGGCGTGGTGGCCATCACAGACATCACCCGCGCCGGTACACTGATCCGGGGCTTGACCTTTAATCCCTATCCCCTCATTTTTGTTGCCGCGATCTATCTGATTTTGGTTCTGTTCCTCGAATTCCTCGTGGGACGTTTAGAAAGGAGGTTGCGTAAGAGTGATTTGCGTTAAAAACCTAGACAAAATATTCGGTAGTCTCCATGTGCTTCGCAGTATTAACGAAGAGATCCGGCGGGGCGAACGCGTTGTCATCGTCGGCCCCTCGGGCAGTGGAAAAAGCACCTTTCTCCGTTGCCTCAATCTGTTAGAACGTCCAACAGGCGGCGAAATTTGGTTTGATGGTGCAGAGATTTCCAACCTCAAAAAAGGACTTGACGAACACCGTCAGAAAATGGGCATGGTTTTCCAGCACTTCAACCTCTTCCCTCACCTGACGGTAGAGGAAAACATTACCCTCGCTCCCACCCTCCTCGGCAAGAAATCCAAAGAGGAGGCCAAGGAAGCAGCTGCCCGGCTCCTAAAGCGCATCGGACTCTTTGATAAAGCCGAGAAATACCCGGCAACCCTCTCCGGCGGTCAAAAGCAACGTGTCGCCATTGCAAGAGCCCTCGCGATGGAGCCCCACGTCATGCTCTTCGACGAACCAACCTCCGCCCTAGACCCCGAAATGGTGGGCGAGGTATTAGAACTCATCCGCGAGCTGGCGCAAGAGGGCATGACCATGGTCATGGTCACCCACGAAATGGGCTTCGCCCGAGAGGTCGGCAGCCGCGTCTTGTTCATGGACGAAGGCGTGATTGTAGAACAGGCAAAACCTGATGAGTTTTTCGCAAATCCAAAAAGTCCGCGTCTACAAGACTTTTTGGCGAAGGTATTGTAGTTTATAGTACACATAAACAAGCTCTCCTTATCATGGTAAAGGAGAGCTTGTTTTATTTTCAGACTACCTCTGCATAGCGATGACCCTAGCCTCCTTTTCCAAAGGAGGTGGCAGGCGAAGCCTAACGGAGGATTCAAATTTGCAGAAAGCTACCAAAGGGCAATCCTCCGTCCGCTTCCCGGACAGCTCCTTTGCAAAAGGAGCCTAGGGACAAAAACTCAAACTGCACCCTATATCCTCAATTCCCCTATTGACAAACCAGGATCAATAGTCTATAATAAACCCATGACATACATACGTATGTACTAATCAGAGGTGACACCATGCCAAGACACGACCCTTCCGAAAAAACAAAATCAGATATCCTCGCAACTGCAAGACGTCTATTCGCAGAAAAAGGTTTTGAAAATGTCAACATTGTAGACATTGTAAGCGAACTCGGCATGACTCGCGGTGCTTTTTATCACTATTTCGAATCTCGGGACGCGCTGATTTATGCCGTAATCGATCAGATGTTCATGGACACAAACCCCCTTGCAATTGCCGCAGAACAGGATGGATTGAGCGCAGTTGAAAAACTTCGCTTCGCGCTTTTATTCTCTTCAGACTCCAGCCTTGACCCAAATTCTGAAAGTTTGCGAATGGCAATGACAGAAATCATTACCAATCCCATTATTTTGAAAAGCGAAATACTTTCCCAAGTCAATACCGTAGCGCCTTTTTTAGAGAAGCTATTGATTGAAGGTAACGCAGATGGCTCTCTTTCTGTGAAATACCCAAAGCAGGCTGCACAGATATTTAGCCTCTTACCCAACATCTGGTTAACACCTTCCTTATTCCCCGTGTCGCTGGAGGAATATACCGATAAAATTTCATTCTTAGGTGATCTGATGGCATTGCTGGGCGCCCCTGTGATGACCGATGAAATCAAAACACTGCTGATCCAGCAATACGAACAGATTCTCGAAGCATAAGCTTCTCTCATTACTGCTCGAACATGGGCAGTAAAATTTCACAAGATAACATACAGACGTATGCATGTCACTCTATAAACTAAATCCAAAAGGAGCACGATCAAAATGGAAGCACAAACAAAAAAACTTTGGAACAGGGATTTTTCCCTAGTCGTCATCTGTCAAGCGATTGTCCTACTCTGTAATATGACATTGAGCTATGCCCTCGCCTATTTTGTACTGGACATCAGCGGATCAGCCGCAATGTTCGGACTGGCCTTGGGCTTACCCTATATTTCACTCTTAATCATGGCGCCCCTCGGCGGTATGATGGCAGATCGCCTGAAGAAACAACGGGTCATGTTTTGGCTGGATCTCAGCGCAGTTGTTGCCATCGCCCTTTACTTGGTCATCAGCGGCTTGTTCACTGTTGCGATCCCAGTTGTGCTTGTAAAACTCATGGCTCTAAACGCCATCCAAGGTGCATATATGCCTACCATTCAAGCCGCGGTACCCTTACTTGTCCCCACGGAAAAGCTCGCCACCGGCAACGCGGCTGTGGGTGCTGTGAACATGCTCGCAAATCTAGGAGGCCTTGCTCTAGCCGGAATCCTATATGCTCGTTTCGGCCTATTCCCGGTCTTGATTACTTGCGCCGTCTTATATATCGGCACTGCAATCGCAGACTTATTTATCCGCGTCCCCTACCAGAAACAAATCACCTCCGGCAGCATCGGGCATATGATCAAGACTGACATGTCTCAAGCAGGTCGGTTTATGGTGAAAGAGAAGCCGATTTTCATTAAGTTTATCATCGTTATGCTCCTCTTCCTCGTTACACTTGCGCCTATCCCCATGGTTGGAATCCCAGTGCTGATTACCGGATCTTTAGGTATGGGTCTCGATATGGTAGGGATCAGCCAGTCGATCATGATGGGCGGCGGACTCATCGGTGGCATTATAGCCGGCGCAATGGGCAGTCGACTGACCATTGCAAAACTCCCCTTGATTCTCGTTTTCAGCATCGGATTCGCTCTGCCGATCGGCTTTGTTTTCCTATTTACCGCACCGCCCATGCTTGCCTTCATCGTCATGACCACGGCAAGTGTGTTCGTCACCCTTTTCCAAACCATGCTCACCATCACCCTCATCACCTATGTACAGCTAGAGACCCCCACAGAGCTAAGGGGAAAGGTCTTATCCCTCCTCACCATGCTCCCCTTCTTGGCTATCGCTTTGGGACAGTCCATCTTCGGCGTGGTGTTTGAGCAGTTTGCCTCAGCCCCTTGGGCGATTGTCTTCGCCTCTGCCGCACTGGCACTTCTTGTCGCGCTGTACGCACGCAGCGTAGTGGCAGGCGAGAAGGCAACAGTCAGAGCCGCTGACGTGGTCTGTTGAGTGTGTCGCAGTATTTATATGCAGATGAGATAGTGGGACAGGAACCTTCGTAGGGGCGAACTGCGTTCGCCCGCGCCCTTTACGCCAACCCACCCACAAGCTAAAACCACGGGCGAACACAGTTCGCCCCTACAAGCGCTATCCCTACACCTTTACCTTACCGTATGAACAACATACAAACGCCGTCCGACTGATGAAGCTGGACGGCGTTTTTGTGTGGGTGGTTGCAGTTGTTTTGGGGTTGAAAATACTAACTCTGTATCTTGTGACGAAGAATACCGAACACCATAGCTGATACTACAGCGATGGTATATATTATCCCCACTATAATGGCATCTTCGTTTACTGATGAAGGTACCGTAGAAAATGCATATACAATCCAGCCAATAACCACTATTCGGCAAACCCAAGCCACTGCCCACAATTTCTTTATGTGGGCAGCGACAATCAAAAGTGTTGCAGCGATAGCGTACAATGTACCCACCACAAGAGCTGACACAACACCGGAAACGAGAAGATTGCGCACAATAGTAACTTCAATCGAAATTCCTATAACGATCAGCATGGAAATTATGAATATTATATTTGGTACATTTTTATTTTTCATGACATGAGCCTCCGAAAATATAAATACTACTATCGAAGCTCATAAATCGAAATCCGGCCACTAGACGTGGATAGATCAAACTGTGCCCCCGCACCCCCATGGGTGATGACCGGGATCGCACTGCTAAATCTGCCTGATCCGGTAGAGTGCTGCACACTGATCGCTTCTCCGCCCGGCACAGTGACCGCAATTCTGCCCGATGCAGCGCGAGCAGTCAAGCTCTCCGGGACGATCTGGCTCGTTATTTCGATCCGCCCGGAGGTGCTCCGTGCATTGACCTCACCAAAGGTGCCAGAAAGCTCATGTCTGCCGGAGGTTGTCTGTGTTTGCAAACGATCCGCTTCTGTGTGGAAGGTTTCAATACGCCCTGATACAGTCCGCAGCGTAATTCCCTCCGCCTGCACAGCAGAAAGCTCAATTCTGCCGGATGTTGTAGAGGCACTCAAAGTCTGGGATGTAATATCACGGAGCTCAACCCGCCCGGAAGTGGTGCTTACTGCAAAGTCACCGGCCCCGATCTCACTGATCTCAACCCGTCCGGAAACCGTGTTGACACGAAACTCCTCAAAATTCTCACTCATGGATCGGGGGATCAAGATCTCAAGCTGTTTCGTTGCCATATTCCCCCGCAAAACGCGGCGCTCCACAAACTCGATTGTAAGCGTACCGTCATCTACATTCAGGCTCATCTCTTCCCCGTCCCGCAGATTGCGCCGGGCAAACTCTGTCACTTGAATGTCACTGCCGCTATGTGTCCCAATATACACTCTGCCCGCTGTCCAATCCACATCAAGAGAATGGACATTTTCAGCCGGGACACTGTAGCTCCCCACTACATCAAAGGTACCAACACCGAACCCATCACCAAGGGTAAATCCAAAGTTGAAAAATCCGCCGATCAAAAACCAAACAAGCAGTCCCAAAAGCGCCACGGCACTAACCGCCCAGCAAATGATTGTTACAATTCTTGTATTCCGCACTATACTTACCTCCCCTTACGCTGTGTGGCAAAAAAGATATTAATCAAGGACTCCACAAACCCGCCGATAATCCAAATAACCCAAGTAATATGCCACGCCATCGTTGTAAAGCTGATGATAAAGTACAGCACCGCAATCAGTGTCCACAAAGCGGTAGAGATCGCACCGCGCATTTGTTTTTGATCTTTCGTATCAGATTGCCACTCACGGAATTCTTCCACCATTGTGTCCTCTTCTTTGTAATATTTTGGTTTTGTCATGTGGTTGTAGATCAAAAGCCCGGTCGCCGCAGCCACCATAAGAATAAAGATTGGAATCCCAATGAGTTCCGCATTTCCAAGGCCTATCCCATGGAAAATCGGGATCGGCAACACACTGAGGATATACATCATCACTGCAATTGCGGTAAGCATAGCAGACTTACGTCTCGCTTTTTCGAACTTCTCCTGCTCCGGCTCAGAGCGGAACCCCTCTTCTAGTTGTCTAATCAATGCACTCACATCTCCAATCCCTGCCACGGCGATATTAAAGGCCGCTTCCGGTGTTTTTCCCTCAGCAATGAGGTCTCTGTATTTGTCTTCTAAGTTTTGTATCATTTCTTCTTTGAGTTCAACTGCTTTTTTTGTGGGCTTTGTGTCTTCAAAAAGCCCTTCAATAAATCTGCGTAATTTGTCTTCCATTACTCTTTCTCCTCCACTTGAATTAATTGATCGATCACGCCCTTGGCGCTTTGCCATTCCGCCATCAGTGTCCTGTAGGTGTCTCTGCCGGAATCAGTTATACTGTAATACCGCCTGCGCGCCCCGGTTTGTTCATCCCCCCAGTAAGACGCAATACATCCTGCCTGTTCCAGCCGCCGAAACGCGGTGTAGAGTGTCGCTTCCTTCAGCTCGTATTTCCCGCCGGTGCGCTCTTGTATGGACTTATTGATCTCATACCCATAATTGTCACTCCCCATCAAACGAGCTAGGATGATGGTATCCGTATGCCCGCGAATCAGGTCAGACGCAATAGACATCGTCTTCCTCCTCTCCATAAGGTATCTGTTCTGCGTATATATTTTATATCACATGATACCTCGCCTGTCAAGGTATATTTGAGAAAAATCTATTTTTATTTTCGAACTACCCCCATTATGACAGGAACCCTCCGCGAGGACTAGTGACATTTGTCACGACTTTAAAGCCTCCTTTTGCAACTGACACCCCAAGAGCGAAGCGATTGGCTTGGCGGAAGGGGTGCCTGTAGGTGTAAAGGAGGTGGCAGGTGAAGCCTAAGGTCGGTTTTCCAGATGCCACAATGGAAGTAGTGGGGATTGAAAAAGGTGCAAAGGGCAATCCTCAGTCAGCTTCGCTGACAGCTCCTTTACAAAAGGAGCCAAAGGTCAAGTTCGTCCACAGCACCATCCCCAACAACAAAAACCCCACAGAACCGTTCCCGGTTCTGTGGGGTTTCCTAATCTAGCCTATACGATCCGCTATCTCCGCTCGCCCAAATACGTCTGGATCCGGTTCTGCAAAATCCGTGCCGTATCCGCAGCCGAACGGTCGCCATTGAAGAATGGCAGAATCTCTTCCTGCACCATCTCTGTAATCGTTTCATCATGGCGACCAAGGAGGCTCGCAGACTCTACAATCCCGCGAAGCAACTGTCCTTCTTCTGCTGTGAGGGCATAGAGCTCAATCATCAGACCATCGCCAAAGCCGACCCCGCCTCTGGACTGTTCGTGCTGATTGCCGTCTTCATCTGTCCAATACTGTGGTGTCATCGCCTCTTCCAGCATTTCGTCAAACTGTGAAATACGCAAGGGGAAGCTCCACTCTGTATGGGCATCGGGCAGAAGTGTCTGGCGGATAAAGCTCCACGCCACATCCTGATGGGCGCTAGAGGAACTGATCCCCAAACTAGCACTCGGCATAAGCAAATGGGCGCCGCCTTCCGCTGTCGGTACACCAAGCGCCCGCACATCGTCAAGCACATAGGAGTAAATCTGGATATCCATCGGACTGTGAATAGAGGCCATAGACAAAAGCTGTTCTCCGCGCTGCATGAGCTCGTAATGGCTCACCCACTGGTTCCAGTCCCGATCACCGGTATCCCACTCAGTTGGAAGATGAGCTGCAATCTCTAGAAGCTGGATAAATTCTTCATTATCCAAGTTCGCCCGTCCCGCTGTCCAGTCGATGAAGTCTTGACCGGAGAACATGAGCGCCATAGTGAGGAATTGCTCCCCTGTCATCCACTCTCCAAGCAACTGCGTCGGGTTTGTTGTCTGCTCAATCAGTGCCCGCATATCAGCAAAGGTCCAAGATGTGATGCCTTCCAGCTCCCCACGGTTTCCAACCATCGTCTGAATGGAGAAACTGTTCCCAATCAGAGGAAGCGTACCGTCTGCTGCTTCCATCGCGCCCATCACGTTCGCAAAGAAGTCGCCGCGATTAATTTCTGCATCTGCGTCGATCAAAGGATTCAAGTCTGCAAGCATGCCCCGGTCCGCAAGGGTGGCTAGTTCCATGTGACTACCCCAGACCATGTCTGTCCCCTGTCCTGTGGCAAGGTCTGCCAAGAAGCGAATCGTACCGGCACGCCAATCATCCGGCGTAGAATAGATCGAATAGTCTACCACTTCGATCCGGTGTGTCTGGCTCGCCCGGTTAAAGTCAACCACCTGCTGACGAATGTTGCCCCAGAAGCCCATACCGCCTAGGGTGATAATCTCCCGCGCCGGCATGTCACTGCGGGATGTACGGCTCAGGATCGCAAGCTCTGTGATCCATCCGCCATCATCGCTCCTATGATCCCAGTTGCTGTGGAGCACCGAAATCCGTCCATCAGCCAAAAAGCCGATGTGATAGCCATGATCGAAGGCAAAGCCTGCTTCAATCCAGTTAAAGAGCGGCACCCGCTCCCCTGTTTCCAGCACGTAGCCATTTAGGAAGTTTCCGTCATCAATAATCAGATCAAAAGGATCATTCTCCCGCGCCGGATGTACGCCGCGCGCGTTTGGAATCGTGACCGGGAAACTCCGGCCCCAGTCACCGGTTTCAAAATCAAGCTCACGAAGCACGTCAGTCACACGGTTTCCGTCAAACTCTGCGTCAAACACCAAGACACGTCCGTCCGCTGTCTGCACAGCGCCCCGGGTCCAATCCATAGTGAGCGTACCCACAACAGAACGGTTCGCATCAAGCAGATAAAGCTCAGTCCCACGATCAGCCCAAGCGATGACTACCGCACGGCCATCTTCTAAAAACAGTGCATCCTCGACTTGGAACCACTGCCCATCGGGAACAAAGTTCAGCTCTTCTCTTGCAAGCTCTACACCCTCTTGAGAGAGTTCTATATAATAGAGCGTCGTGTCTGCACCCATGGTGCCCCATGTCCGCTCTGTCAGGAGGAATACAATGTTCCCCCCCGCTGTGATCGAAAGGGCGGCTACATCCGCATGATCTCCGGTAATCGGAATCTCGAACTCTTGCAGTCCCGACCCATCAGTCAGCACACTCGCCACAATCGCCCGGGGTGAGCTAGGTTCCCAAGTTTCCCAATCCACATCTTCCGGCGGCTCATCATGGACGAGATAGAAGTAGAAAATCCGGTCACCATGTACCACAGACCCACTCACATTGCCCTCCACACCCGGCAGGTCAATAAAGGTCGGCACATACACATAGCTCGCAAACACCGCATTATCCATCGGCCCAGCAGCGGCTCCACCGCCGCCGCTACCTCCACTGCCGCCGCCACCGCACCCGGCGACTGCGGTAACAAGCAACAATACAGCGCAAAGTGCGCTTAGTATTTTCGTCAATCTGTTCTTCATAAAATTCAGTTCTCCTTATCTTCATTTTCCATTTTTCTCACTTTTAGACGATTCAGATTCAAAAAAGTTCCCAAAACTGTATTGTTCGAACTAATACAGTTGTATCATATGCCAGCTCATCTGTCAAGCCTTCCATCCCATTCTTAGAAAAATGTTAATAATAGATCAGACATCATTCTATCACAATAGAATGATGTCTGTCAAGCTGATATTTATTTTTTATTTCCCGTTTACCAGTCTATGGCCTCACCCGCACCGCGGCTCATCTTGGAGAAATCTGTCTTCACAAACGACCAAGTCGCAAGCAAAAGGAAAAGCGCGCCGAATCCGAGCAAGAACAAAGCCGAGAGAACAGGCGTCACCACAAAGTTTCCGATCTGAATCGCCATTCCATCTCTCAACTGCACATACTGGGCAGCATGTAACCCTTCCAGAGACACTGCACGGAAGAACGCAACCGCATAGGTCAAGGGGTTAAAATATCCGATAATCTGGGGTATGCGCGGCAGCATGTAAAACATGATATATGCGCCCGACAAAAAGGTCATCGGCATGGTAATCGCAACCGACACAATCTGAAAGGTCTGCGTACTCTTCGTCTTTGTGGCGAGAAACAGTCCAAATCCTGCAAATACAAAGCCAATAAACATCATCGCAAGTATGATATAAAGAACCGTAATCGGCTGGCTAATCCGAAATCCAAGAAACACCCCGCCTAAGAGGATGATCAGTCCCTGAATCGTCGCAATCAGCGCACCGGACAAAAATTGCCCCCCCGCAATACTCAGGCGGCTCACTGGAGACACCAGCACCTCTTTCATAAAGCCCGATGCCATATCTTCAATCGTGGAAGAAGAAATGCGAAGCGTCACATCAAACACAGTCGCAATGGCAATCCCCACTAACATGATAGAAAGGGGGTTTTCCAAATCGCCCATCTGGAAAATCGCAGAGAAAATGTAAATGAAGAAGAATGGAAATACAAGGGTAAGCACAAGCCGCGCCTTATTGCGCACAAAGTCTTTCAAATTCCGCACACACAATGCCCATACCGTTTGCATTATTCCTCACCCCCCTCTCTGATTTCCCGCCCGGTGATCTCTAAGAATACATCATTGAGCGTTCCCTTCTTCACCTCAAGATCTGTAATCACATCTTTCTGATCACCCAATACCTGCAAAAGATTCTGCACACTGTCCACATCCACACGGTAGTATTTCGGCTTTTTGACAAACTCCAACTGTTTCTCCCTGAGCAAACGCTCCAGCTCTTCCGGACGCTCTGTAGTGATGTAAGCCCTATCCTTCGTATACTGTTTCTTCAGCGCAAAAGGACGGTCATTGGCCACAATCTTGCCCCCGTCCATGATAGCAACCCGATCACAGATCTCCGCCTCGTCCATGTAATGGGTGGTGAGGAAAATGGTGATGTTCTTCTCCTTCTGGAGCTTCACAATATACTCCCAAATATGCGCCCGGGTCTGGGGATCAAGCCCTGTTGTCGGCTCGTCTAGGAAGAGCACCTTCGGGAAATGAATCAGTCCTCGGGCAATTTCCACCCGCCGCTTCATCCCGCCGGAGAGCTGAGACACAATCTTCTTGCGCCACTCCGTAAGCTCCACAAGCTCTAAGACAAATTGGAGCCGCTCCTCTACCTCCTGTTTCGGCACACGGTAAAACACACAGTGCATCCGGAGGTTTTCCTCCACCGTCATCTTCTTGTCTAAGGTTGAATCCTGAAACACAACCCCGATCGCTTTCCGCACTTCATCTTTCTGCCCGGTCACATCCTTGCCGTCAATGCGGAGTGTACCCTCCGTCTTCTCAAAGATGGTGCAAAGAGTATTAATCGTCGTACTCTTCCCCGCCCCATTCGGACCGAGAAATGCAAAGATGCTCCCCTCTTCCACCTCAAAGGAGATCTTATCTACGGCGGTAAACTTACCATACCGCTTGGTGAAGTCTTTCACTTCAATAATCGCGCCCATATTTCCCTCCATATCTTGGATTTCTGAACTTGAGAAGCTAGTATACCTTGATTTTAAAACAAAATCCAGAGCAAAGTTGTACAAAAAACGAGGCATACTGTATAGTGCATCTTGCACAAAAAACCGCGATCCCCCACCGCTCGACAGCGATCGCGGTATTGGTACAGTATGCTGATATTGTGGTGCATTGAACACACCCGTAGGGCGCGGCGACCCGACGCGCCCTACAATGGTTATTGATATATTGTCCCTTGTAGGGGACGATGCCCACATCGTCCCGCCCTTTCGGCATCGACGCAAATTCGGGACACGGGGCGATGTGGGCATCGCCCCCTGCAAAATCAAAAAGGCAGGTGATTCCCCCATAGAATACGGAATCTTCGACTACCTCATTCTCTTCTTCCTCGGCATCCTACCTTGGCTCCTACTCCCCATCATCCTCTTCATCGCAATTCACCAGGGAGATCGCGAAAAATCCCCTCCACCGACCGGTCCGGCGAACGATTATACCGCCCCAGATCATACAGACAGTCAGGATTCCCGCGTTCCAGCGTATTTACGCCGTCATAACAAGAGAGTGTAGTGAGAAAACCCATTTCTCTGAGTACTTCTGTCCCCTCTGGACAAGTCGCGCCGAAAGGGTAAACGAAGCCAATCGGCCGAATCCCCGTCCGCTCATAAAGCGCCTCTTGCAAACGCCCAAGGTCTTCTCTCAGCACCGATCCATACTCCTCCAAACTCTCCCCAGAGCGAATCTGCGCACCCTTCCGACCATGCTCATTTTTGTGCAAATCCCAAGTATGATTGGCAATCTCAACTAAACCGGAATCCGCCATCTCCCGAATCTGCTCCCAAGTCACATGCCCATGCCGCAAATTCTCCGCCCACTGCACACTCCAAATCTCCGTATCCTGCCCAATCACAGACAGCACAAATGGCATGTTATACTCTCTCGCCAAAGGCAAGCCTATGGAGTAGTTGTTCCAATACCCGTCATCAAAAGTAAGCACCACAGGCTGCTCTGGCAGAGGATCTCCATGGTGCACAAAATCCACAAGCTGCGAAAGCGTCACCGCCTCATAACCATGCTCCTGCAAATATTGCAAATCTGCTTCAAACTGTACGCCGTCAATGGAGGTGCCGCTCCCACCAGCACCCGCCAAACTATGATACATGATAATCGGCACTTGGACAGTGTCCGTACTCTGCACACCAGCACCCAGAAATAAAAGCCCCGCAAGGGACAAGCAAATGATCCATTTTCGCATCAAATTGTCACGCCTCCTTTTCCATGGGAGTGGGTAAATGGCACTTTTTCATGTAGGGGCGAACTGTGTTCGCCCGTCACAATTACTGCCACTGCGGGCGAACACAGTTCGCCCCTACAACACCATTATCCACATCCCTTTTCCGATTAGTATTAGGCAAACCGCGTAAAATATGATATAATAGTCTTAGCATACACAAAACCAAAGGAGCAAACCATGACATCCATTGACGCAAGAGGTCTTGCCTGCCCATTACCCGTGATCGAAGCCAAAAAAGCAATCAAAGCCCTCCCTCCTGAGGGCGGATTGATTCAAATTTTAGTAGATAACTCTCTCTCCGCAGAGAACTTAGAACGCATGTCCGCCGCCGCAGGCTATAGCTGCCTAACCGAAGAAGAGGAAGGCACCCACAAAGTCACCATCGCCGTGGGCGAACATTCAGATCCCGCAGTATTAGACACCCTCCCCCTCCCAAGTGCCGGAAACGCCCTCGTCATTGCCATCGGGAAAAAATCCTTGGGTGAAGGTGAGCCGGAGCTTGGTGAAATCCTAATGAAGAGCTTCCTCCACACCCTCACAAACCTAGCGGAAAAGCCTTCCGCAATCCTACTCTTCAACAGCGGCGTCCACTTAGTAAAACCCGGCGCCAATACCATAGCGGATCTCCAAGCCTTAGCACAAAGCGGCACCCGCATCCTCGTCTGCGGCACCTGTCTGGACTACTATGACATACGCCCAGAGGTCGGCAGTGTCGCAAGCATGCTAGACATCGCAGAAGAGATGACAAAAGCAGAGAAGAGTATCACCCTATGATCACCGAAGCCCTCTTCACCTTCCCAAACACCAAAACCGCCATCGCCGGAGAGCGCGCGCTCCTAGCGGCTGGGCTACCTGTCACAGTAGCCCCTATGCCAGAGGCGCTGTCCACAGAATGCGGCATCGTGTTGCGTCTGCCGGAGAGTGAGCTGGAAGCCGGGAAAACAGCTCTCGATGCGGCGGGAATTGAGGTTTCTGCTGTGTATCGGGTGCAGGATGGAGCGCTTTCCCTGCTGTAAGATTTTATATTTAACATAAAGAGACTAGCCGAGAGAAGTAAATTTCTCTCGGCTAGTCTCTTTATGTTAAATATAACAGATCCCTAGGCTCCTTTTTCAAAGGAGCTGTCCGCGAAGCGGACTGAGGATTGCCCTTTGCAAGCTTTTCGCAAGATTGAATCCGACCTTAGGCTTCACCTACCACCTCCTTTACAAAAGGAGATTTTAGTCGCTCCCCCTACTCCACATAATACTCCCACTCAGGTTGCCAAGGCGGCCTAATATTAATATACATCGGCATCCGATCAAAGCGGAAAAACACCGTAAACGTCCCGTCCCCATTGGGCCAATATATCCGCCCGTTCGCATAAACAATTTCCGCCGTAGGGAGTTCCTCCCGATCTATACGAAACACCCCGTCTCTCCGGCTTACCGGACGGAAGGAACCCACTCTAAGGTCTCTACCTCAAAGGTATCGTCATCAAAAAACACCGCCACACAGGTGCCATCATCCGCCGATTGTCGGTATTTAATATATGCGCTTACTCTTCCATCAAACACCAAATACACCGCCCCATGGGCGGCCTGATCCCGATCCACAAAGGTACCGTTCAGCCACACCTCCGGAGGCTCTCTTGTTACATGATGCCAAAAAGCAAGCAACACAAGGAGCAGAAGCAAAGCCAGTAAGCCAATCACAAACCTGCTCCATGACGGCGAAGGCCTCTCTCCCTCTTTGGCTACAGGAGGAGCTTCCGCCTCCTCGCCATCTACCAGTAAAAAATCCGTAGACACGCCAAACAAGCGACTTAACTGCACAATATTTTCCGTATCCGGAATCGACTCCCCAAGTTCCCATTTCGAGATGGCCTGCCGAGAAACCGGCAGCCTCGCCGCCAAGTCCTCTTGTGACAAGCCCCGCTCTTTGCGCAGCATCAAAATCCGCTCGCCTACCATTCCCTACACCTCTTTCCACTTTTGAGGTCATTATAAAATAGGAGGCGATTTTCCGTCTACCGCTTCCCCTTGGAAAATCCGCAACTGACAGTTGCACCACAGGCACCCCTTCCCTGCAAACACTCACTTGCGATACGCAGTCCCCTCCAGCGGCAACTTCTGCCGGAACACCCCATCCAACTTATAATATGCCCCCTGCACCGCCGGCGCCGTTGGAATCGTCGCAAGTTCCCCCACACCCTTCGACCCATAGGCCGCATTTGTATACGCCGGATTTTCCACAATCTGAACCTCAATGGTTGGCACATCAGGCGCGCGGAGGAGACCAAGTTTCCCATACTTCACCTGGGGATATCCCCCCTCTACAGGATAGTCCTCTGTCAAGGCGTAGCCCAGACCCATGGCAATCCCGCCCTCAATCTGTCCCTCGGCAGAGCGCGGATTGACCAGTCGCCCCACATCATAGGCGGCGGACACTTTCTCCACTTTCCCACGCTCGTCCAAAGTCACCACTTGCGCCGCAAAGCCATAGGCAACATGGCTCACCGGATTCGGCTTAGGACTACCCATGGGATCCGTCTCCGGCTTGTACTCACCATAGAACTCCTGTCCTTCCAAGTCAAGAAGTGCTTCCCCAGCCTCTAACTCCGCTCGGAGCAGCTTACATGCCCGCACAGTGGCCTCCCCTGTAAACACCGTCTGCCGTGAAGCCGTCGTCGTACCGGAATCCGGCGTCCGCACCGTATCGGGATTCTCCACTACAAAAGTCTCCGGCGGCAGTCCCAAAGTCTCACAAGCCATCTGCAAAATCACCGTTGCCATCCCCTGTCCGATACAGGCGGCACTGCTGCGCAGATGGATTTTGCCCCCCTCCACAGAGACCAAACATCGTCCAATATCCGGCACCCCCACACCGAGACCGGAGTTCTTAAAACAAGTGGCAATACCCGTATAAGGACTCGCCTCATACACCTCTCGCATCGCAAGTAGGCACTCTGCCAAGGCGGTAGACCCATCCGCAATCTGTCCATTCGGCAACGCCTCTCCCGGACGAATCGCGTTCCGATAGCGGATCTCCCAAGGAGATATCCCCACCCGTTCCGCGAGAAGCGTGAGATTACACTCCATAGCAAAAGCCGACTGGGTCACTCCAAAGCCGCGAAAGGCCCCGGCAGGCACATTGTTCGTATAAACCGCCGTCCCATGCACCTCAATATCCTGAAAATGATACGGCCCCCCCGCATGAGTACAAGCTCTCTGTAAAACCGGCCCGCCGAGAGAGGCAAAGGCCCCCGTGTCCGAGAGTATCCGCGCCTTCATCGCCGTAATCTTCCCATTTTCATCACAGCCTGTAGTCATCTCAATCTCCATCGCGTGCCGCTTGGGATGGACAATCAAACTCTCCTGCCGAGAGAACAAAATCTTCACCGGCTGCCCCGTCAAATATGCCGCTAAGGCCGCGTGATGCTGGCAACTGAGATCTTCCTTCCCCCCAAATCCGCCGCCAACCAGACAGCTCACAACACGGATTTTCTCCTCTGGCAGTCCTAAAAGAGACGCCACCTGATGCCGCTCATCATAAATGCTCTGCCCCCCAGTATAGAGCAGGATCCCATCCCCATCCGGCAGAGCAAGGGCGCACTCCGGTTCCATAAAGGCATGCTCCGTAAAGGGCACAGAATACCGCCGCGTCACTACATGGGCAGACCCTGCAAGTTTCAAGTCCGGATCCCCTCGCCGGATTTTTTCATCTCGTAGGATGTTGTCTTTTGTATGCTCCTGCACAAGCGGCGCACCCTCACATAATCCCTCCATGGGGCTTGTGATCGGTGTAAGCACCTCATATCGAACCACAATCCCCCTAAGGATTTCAGCAAGGCTCTCCTGCCGCCTAGACACTGCAATTGCGATCCCATCACCCACATACTTCGTCACTGCCCCTATCCCGATTAGGGTATCCTGATCGCGAATCAAATGCCCCACTTTATTTTCCCCCGGGATATCCGCCGCCGTAATCACCCGAATCGCATCCGGATGCTCCATCGCCCGGCTTGCGTCAATACCAAGCACCCGTGCCCGCGGATAAGCCGACCGAAGTACCGCCCCATACACCATCCCCGGCACACGCATGTCATCTACATATATGCCTGTCCCAAGCGTCTTCTCCACAGCGTCCACACGGAAGAAATCTTCCCCAAGCCGCCCTGTAAACCGAGGCTCCGGCACATCCACGCCCTCCCGGAACATCCGCCCGGCGAGGAGGATCGCCTCTTCTATCTTCACATACCCCGTACAGCGGCAGATATTACCTCTGAGCGCTTGCCTCACCTGTTCAGATGTGGGATCAGGACACGCGGCAAGCAGAGCCTTCCCACTCATCACCATCCCCGGCGTACAAAATCCGCACTGGACGGCGCCAGTCTTAGAAAACGCATAGGCATACACCGCCCGCTCTCGTTCCGTGAGTCCTTCAATCGTGGTCACATGCTTCCCGGCGATCTTCGCGATCGGCGGAATGCAAGCCCTGATAGGCTTGCCGTCTACCACAACTGTACAAGTTCCGCAAGCGCCCTCGCTGCACCCGTTTTTTGTCCCGGTGAGAGCAAGGCGCTCCCGCAAAAAGGTGAGCAGGGTTTCATTCCCATCGGCAAAGCCCACTTCTTGCCCATTCACAAAAAAGGTACTCATCTCGACCCCTCCATCCGCTTGATCTCTTCATAGTCCATCGGTGTATCCACATCAAAAAGCACCCGCGGATCCCCGATCCGCACTTCGCAGCAAACCTCTGGATACCGCCGCCGCACCTGCCGCCCACCCTCATCGCCTTCGAGGGCAAGCAAGTCCTCCCGAAAGCGAGGCGCAAACAGTGTCGGACTCTTCGGCTGTCCATCCGAATCTATCGGATAGACAATGTTCTCCCCATCATACGCCGCCAGAATCGCCCGCACAGTCGCCGCATCCAAAAAGGGCTGGTCTCCTGTAAAAAATAGCAGACTGCTAAACGCCTCCGCCGCCAAAATACCCAGCCGTACACTCAAACTCTGCCCCAGCTCCGGCGTGGGGTTATACACAATCTCTGAGTCTGTCCGAACTACCTCAGCGATAGACGGCACGGTCACAAGGATCCGCTTGGCAAAGGGCAGCTCCTCAATCAAATCCAAGGTGCGCTGTACCATCGGCACACCCTCGACCGGGAGCAATAACTTCTCTGCCCCCATACGTCGGGATTGCCCCGCCGCCAGTACAATTGCCGTTACGTTCATCTAAGCACCTCAATCGTCCCGCGATGAATGTCGCCTAAAAACGTCCTTTTCGGTATCTCTAGAAGCTCTAAAAGGGTCAAAAAGTCCCTCCTAAATGCCTCACTTTTTTGATTTTCTAAATAATTCAAAAATAGCAATTGTCGCCCCCGCGCTTTTGCAAATAAGCCATCCGGATGATTAATCACCCGCGCCAAATGCCGAGCCGTCACAATCTCTCCCGGCAAAGCCCCTGCAATCCGGTAAAATGTCGGCATCCGATGGACGATCTCCTCACATACAATCCGCCCGATCACCCAAAGAGGTAGCACCCCAATCGTCACCGACGTAAACCCCGGCACCACTGGCTCATGCTCCGCCCAACCTTTGAGCGGACGCTCTTTCGCCCCATCACACTCCAAAAGCGTAAGCCTCGCCACCGCAGAAAACTCAAATAACCGCCCTATCTCCGGTGTAGTAATCTTCTCATCCTCCACAGCGCCATAAAACAAGGAAACCCCCGTAGGGGCGGCCACTGGCCGTCCGCTTGTACCATCCCCGGAAACATCCCAATCAAACGCCCCGACCTCTGGCATCCGCATCTTCGTCGTCGTCGAAACCAACACGCCCCGCTCCCGATTCTCCTCCGCCAGCCGCCACAGCAGAGAGGTCTTCCCTCCACTGCCCACAATCGACACCACATCACCGGCAGATAGTCCCAGCGCATCCGTATACCGCATCTCGCTTACCATGTCACGTGGGGCGTGAGCGCCAAAATCGCCTCTAAGACCCCGCCGCCAATCGCCCGCGCCTTGTCTGACACCGTGTAACAATGCCCCGCCTCACACCGGGGATCCACATCTCCGCACTTCATCCCCGGTCGCACCAAAACCCCCGAGGCAAGCACCCCTCGGAGAATACCCGAAATTTCAGTTCTCACAGGCACACCCTCAACTATCCCAACTACATCACCGGGACTTACAAGGGCACCAATCTCCATCTCTTGCCGAAACAGGCCATCACAGGGCGCCCGGAGCACCCGCTGTAGACTATACCCGCCAATTTCACCCGGAACCCCTGTATTCGGCAAGGCTTCGCCCTGTAAAATCACCCGCCCCAGATCATGCCCCCGCTGTGTTTCAACCACTGTATGGCAGTCTACCCCCGCCGCAAAACCAGGCCCCACACCGATCACCACAGGCGCATCGGAGATGGATGTCCCGAGGTTTCGCTTCGCCAAAATGGCGTCCACCAACACATCAGGCCGGAGTTCTGTCAGGCAAGAGGCCTCTGGATCCACCAAGATCGGCACACGCCCGGCATCGAGAATCTCCGAGACTGCGGCTACAGAACTTGCAAGCTCTGCTGTAACGCCTTCAACCGTAGCTGATCCATCCAATACAGCCCGAGAAAAGCTAACCGTCCGCCGCACTGTAGTGGGGACAGCTATCTCCGTCATAATCACCTGAAACCGCCCGTGCCAAAGCCGCAAGGCAATCCCTGTCGCGATATCCCCCGCCCCTTTGATCAGCACACGCATAAGCGGTTTCCTCCTAGGATTCTTTCTAATGATACGAGTATATCACGATTTCTTTGCCTTGTGTAGGGGCGCAAATCATTGCTTTTTCGCGTAATGCGCACAAGCAGGTGTTCCAATCTCTCGCCTTTTCAATCGAAGATAAACACAATGCCCATAGTGAATCGAATGATGCGATTTCCCCCGTTTAATGTAATGTAGCCGAAAATACTTACAAGTTCGGCAGACTCTCATCCCTTTCATATACTCACCTCACGCACAACAGGAGTAGGCGAACATCAGCTACGAGACTACAACTGACTTCTAACAGTTATCAATCCGGAAAATAGAACCTGATCTTGACAAACCCGCCTAAAAAGTGATACGATATCAGAGCTGTTTATGCCGGTGTGGCGGAACAGGTAGACGCCCGGGATTTAAAATCCCGTGAGATCTGATCTCGTGCCGGTTCGACCCCGGCCACCGGTACCACCCTAATGTCAAGCCCCTGACAAAAAATATTTTTGTCAGGGGCTTCGGCTTTTTAATGTAGTTACTTTTTACTCAATCATCAGCCACCAATATCAAGGTGGTATTCTCTGCGCTAGGCGATATTACGCACTTCGCTTTCCACAATGTTGTGCCTAAGAATATATGCGACCTCCCAACTCCATATCAAGTGCCGCACTTTCTGACTTAAACGTATCAGCACTTATCTCACCGTGGACAAACCGCTCATAAAGCGCACGTTTGGCATCCTTCATTTGCTTTAGCTGTGCGCTGATCGCCGGCAAATGTCTAAGGCATGATGGAACACCGTTGAAACTGCAAGTAGTCTCGTCTCTGGATACCTTCTCACCTGGACTAAATTGTTTCCCTGCCCCAAGTTTCCGCTTGTGCCGAGGTTTGGTTCTTTGGGCTATCTTCTCCCGCACAGCCTCAAATACTGCTTTATCCACAATGGCCGGATGGTGATCGGGAATCCGTATCCACTCGGTTGCGTCAACCTTTACGGACTTACTACTGCCGACTTCCACGCACATTGTCTTTCCGGCGATATATGTACCTATGTACTGCTCATCATGAAGCCTAGAAGATATGTGTGATGCACTCCACAGACAAGAAGGTACAGGTATCCGTTTCTTGTACTCTCCCGGTG
>Ga0131853_10000468_pt1 | contig 73894 bp, 127 predicted proteins | sample TergutLab28metaG_FD_92764 | JGI IMG/M metagenome (GOLD analysis project Ga0131853, IMG submission 92764) | Labiotermes labralis P1 segment gut microbial communities from Petit-Saut dam, French Guiana - Lab288 P1 (version 2) (version 2) | ecosystem: Host-associated > Arthropoda: Insects >... | reverse complement strand
GAGGTTGTTACATACCAGTACTTTGCTCGTCACACTGTCCCTACACTCAGGACTGTTTAATGACGTGCTTGCAGAGCAGCGGACTTGTGAAGTATCCGCAGGTGCGTTCTTTAACTCTATATGTAACTTCTGTTTAACCATTTTTTTGATTTTAACCCTCTATTCAACCGGCCCGAACTCGGCGACTTTTAGTCGCCCTCCTTCAAACCACCTGCTTTCAGCAGGTGTGTTGTTGATTCATTATAAAATATATTTTTATATAAATAGAAAAAAATTGTACTTTTATATTTACAAACAGGGTATGTCAACATGAAATTTTAAATCAAAATATATGGCAACGAGAGCAACAATAACAATTAAAAGAGCAGAGGATGTTTACGACAATTTGTGGTATATACATTCTGATGGTTATCTATCTGTATTAGGTAGAGAGATTTTTGAAAATCTGAGAAGTGTAAATGATATAGAAAGAGCATCGGTTATTTTTAAAAATAACGATTGTTTATCTACATTAGAAACTTCATGTGTATTGGGTGAAGTTGTTAGTATGGGGGAAATTCTCACTCAATTCAATGACTATTCTTATGTTTTCGATGAAGAAACTGAAAAATGGAGTTATTACATGTTTGATAAACACGACCAACACGATTTGGGAGAAGGTTTATCTTTATTATAATAATTTTTTTAACTTTCTGATTATGAATAATTACCAGATTTGTAATGGTTGTGGTCGAATCCGATACATTATTAATCCTAATAGGATGTTATGTCGATCCTGTGAAAATCAACAACACACCCACTGTAAAGTGGGTGGGGGTTTTAAACCTTTTAAAAATGAAAATAAAAAATTAACAAAAAAATATAGAAATGATAGAAAAATTGATAATAGTAGCAGATACTAAAAACCCATCAACTATTATGGGTAACGATGATGGAACAATAACATTATATAATTATACTGTTAAATCAACTGGTATAGAGAGTCCTGTACACATATACAGATGTAAACAAATAGTAGAGTTTAAGAATTATATGCCGATACCTGGGGGTGAATTGGATTTAGATTACAATGCAAAGGAAGTAATATTTGAATACATAACAAAAGACAATATAATTAAATATGTATTCAATGTATCCGAAATGTCAAATGATATTCTTAATAACGCTAATTACATTGTATATAAAATTCTAAAAACATCTAATGGTAAATATAATTTAAAATTAAGATATGATTCAACGGAAGAGTTGGAACATGATATTGAAACATATAATCAAAAAGTTAATGAAAAACATATTTTTGAAGATATTATAAAATCATCGTCATCTTTACCAGATTTATTTTTCTTAACAGAAGAAGAAGCGAAAAAAGTTAATATAACCCCTAATAACGAAATTGATGTTTTTGCTTGGTTGAAAAAATGGGTAAACGCATATGAAAAATGTGTTGGTGATGGAAAAGCAAATGATTTTATTAATTGGGTATATCAACAACCAATGACACAATAATTTTTTTGAAACCACCCTATTTATCAATAAAGACAAGTTATGCCAGGAGTTTTAAATAAATATAAAATAGTTCTCAACGACAAAACAAATCTTCAAACAGGTTTGAATGAAATTTATCATGAGTTAGATTTTCTTATAAATCAAATTCAGGATGAGATTACAAAACTATCCGAAAACACCTCTTTGGTTGATATGACTATGGATGATAAATCTGAATATGCAAAGGCGGTTCATAACCTTTTAGTTGATAAAACAAATGTTATGAAACTAAAAATTGATGTTCAGAAAATAGTTACAGAAGTGTTGAAAACCGGTGGAAACGAAATAGATGCTTTAAATAACCTAAAAAAGGGTAAATCTGTTACCGCTATTGATGTTAAATCATTGCAGAAAATGATAGCATCAACACAAAAAACTGATAACGAAGATAGCGGAACGGAAGAAAAAGAAATTATTTATACCTTCTAAAAATGCCAAAGAATAAGATTGATTGGGGTGGAATGACGGTTGAAGAGATTTACCACAAAAAAAATGATCTATTCAATACCTATGAAATGATGAAAAAAATGGTCATTGAAATGAATGATAGAATGATGGAAATAGAGGATGCTTTTGTGGAAGCGGATATTGAATTGAAAACTAACAGAGGAATAGAATAAATGATTTCATATATTCACATAAAGAGTTCCATCAGGTAATACTGCTAATCCATAACCTAATTTAAGTTGAAACACATCCGGATAAGCCGGAAACCGAATTTCATTATTAACCTTTTCGACCTCTTGACCACCAAGCATAATTTTCGGAATATCAGGATATACCGGAAGGATAAACTCATTACCAACTTTTTCTACCGGAATACCTAAATCAAAAATCTCAAGAGTGGTACCACCACCTTGCAACATATATAACTTTCCGTTGAAAAATTGACATGTAGCACGTATCATATTTGTAGGAAGCGTTATCGTATTAGTAGTTTCTGTCATCAAATCAAAGATCTCAAGGTTGGTACCATTAAGTTGTGGTATATATAATTTTCCATTAAAAATTTGACTTGTGTATCGCTGAACGCTTCCACCAAGTGTAACCGTGCGAGTAGTTTCTGTGGTCAAATCAAAAATTTGAAGGGTATTACTACCAGATTGTGGTATATATAATTTTCCATTGAAAATCTGACTTGTATGTCGCCCAATACTTGTAGGAAGTGTAACCGTGCGAGTAGTTTCTGTGGTCAAATCAAAAATTTGAAGGGTATTACCATCATTTCGTGGTATATATAAATTTCCATTGAAAATCTGACTTGTTCGTCGCTGCACATTTGTACCAAGTGTTACTGTGCGAGTAGTTTCTGTGGTCAAATCAAAAATTTGAAGGATGGTACCACTATTTTGTGGCATATATAATTTTCCATTGAAAATCTGACTTGTCATTCGTTGCATACTTCCACCAAGTGTTACTGTGCGAGTAGTTATGGAAAAACGTTAATTTTAATTTTTTTACTATTTATAAATTCAAATAAATATATTAAAAATTAAAGTAATGAAAACTGTATTTAGAATTTTTGTGATTTTAGCTGTTATGCTTATTTTCACCGCTTGCCCTTCTGGTAATAGAGGTGTTAAATCTGCCAACATGGACAACGACTCCATTCTTGTCGAAAAAGTTTGCGTAGATAGCTTAAATTTTGAAGGAAAAGATGTTGTTGTAGATTCACTAAAAGTTGAATAATACACTATACCCTTCAAGAACATTTTCAACCTCAAATTATTGAGGTTGTTTTTTTATACAGTGTATCCGCAAATTAACAATTATCCAGTTATACTCCAATTTTTACTTGTTGCAATCAATCTGTCATTAGAAGTCAATAAATTTGTCCCAGGATTACCAACTATAGTAATTGTTCTTGTTACTGATATTACAGGTAAAGCGTTAAATATATCAACTATTGCCTGTCTACTCAATGAACAGTTAAGAAACGCTATATCTGCACCAACCCATCCATCTGATATAAATTCTATGGTTTCCAATGAAGGACAGACGGAAAATGCTCCGGAGGCAATTGTAAGATTTCTGAAATTAAGACCTCCCACTTTTTTTAAATTCAGACCATTTGCAAAAGCGTTTGTTATATTAGTTATAGATAAAGTATTTTCAAGTTCTATTTTTTCCACACCACACCCATTAAAAGTGTTAGTAAGCGATGTTACTTTACTCATATCTAAAGGAGGTATAATGTGCAATGTTCTACAATTAAAAAATGCACCAGACAAAGCTTCATTTAAAGATGTATTTAATTCAGGTATAAATTCCAATACCTGACAATTATTAAATATATTATTAAGAGTAACACCTTTAGAAGTATCAAGAGCAGCAATTGTCTTTAATGAAGAACACCCGGATAAGAAACTATCAAATGAGGTGCAATTTGAAGTATTAATATTACCCATCTGAACCAGAGAATAACAATTTAAAAATGCGCTATTAACATTTGTCATTCTACTCCAATCTATATCAGGTAACACAACTAAACTTATACAATTTACCATCCAATTTACCGCATTCGTAGAAGAAAAAGCACAATATAAATTTCTTATAGTTATTAAACTCGTGCAATTATAAAACATTGAACCAAACACAGTAATCCTGTTTTCCCCTAAAAGCGTAAAATAATTCAAATTTCTTAATGCTAAATTTCCTGTAGACGCTCCACAAGATAAATTTGTCATCATAGAACACTTACCTTTAAATTCGTAAATATTCCAATTTCTAAATATTGCCCCTATAGATGGGTGATTTGCATGTGAAAAACTAATCAAATTCGCCCCAGAAGTAACAGGTGTTATAACAAATATAAAAAATACCCTACTACCATTAAGTGGTACCGCACCTAAACTGCCTAATATTTCATCTGAATACACAACACCGCTATTTACATTAGTAGTCTTTATGAAAATATTATTAGAATCATAAATATCTACTTTATATTGTCCAGAAGATGTACTAACATTAATAGCAATAAAAGCAGAACTTCCAACATAAGAGTATACTAGTAATTCAATTCTATTATCAGGAAATACATTATCTTCTGTTAATTTAGGTAAACATTTTGGTCTCGTTTTATCATAAATTATATCCGGGGTTACAAGTTCTAATGGGGCAGACACATTTACAGTAACTTGGTCATATCCATCAATATCTTCATCAACAGCACTATAAACACCATTTTGAGTTATATATTTCGAATCTGTTATTTTTATGGGAATACTCAATATGGTGTTAGGTAAATTTCCACTATTCTGTTCTTCCGGTAAAGGTATAACCCCACCTTTTGTTTCGACAGCAGAATAAGAATCACTAATATTATTAATTATATTAGTAATATTATTCAATAAATCATCTTTAAGTTGTTCTGGTATTAAAGGCATAATCAAACTTTTTCTAAAAGTAAATTCATTTCTGATAATAACTCAATAACTTCTTTCATCGAAGCATTTATCCTTGTATTTACCCATCTTCTTGTTGCCAAATGTGTTGTATCTATTTCTAAACAACTCAACTCAGTTGGTATTTCAAGTATAGTTTTATCTGCTTGTACTATTGCCGCTCTCTCAATATCATTTTCTGTGAATGTGATAATTTGACCGGGATAAGCAGTAGGATTATTTAACGCATAGTATTCAGCATCCTCTCTAGTTAAGTGAACATCCGTTATATCTAGTGCGCCGGGATATCTCCTCTGTATTTTTTTTGTAATAGGTTTTGCCATTTCATTTAAATTAAACCACCATCGGTTGTTTCAATCATACCATCCACAATATTATCAAAATGTTTTTCTACATTTGATTTTTTTGATGGTTTTTTGTTTGGATTAATTGCACTTTCTAAATCTCCCAATACCGCAAGTGGCATTGTAACACCTGAAATCGTTGATTTCAATAAACCTGTTATAAGTCCCATATCTATTTATTTTAATATTAACATTAATATCATTCCGACTGCTATCCCACCACCACCAAACTTAATTGCTGTCATTCGTTTATCTTTCTTATGAGCTAGCATCATGTTATTTATTTGTTGTACTCTTAATCTATCTATTTCTTCAAAACTGTGAATTACACCTAACTGTTGATTATTTATCATCATATAGTTAGATATACTATTATTCAATAAATTAATATGTTTATTATTGACTATTATAATAGAATCAAGAATACTATTTTCCTTTCTTAAATAATTATTTTCATTGAGTACTTTTGCTACTACGCGCACCTCATCAATGGACAGCAAAACAGAATCAGTTTGCCCATATACTAAGTTGTTCCCTAACAGAAAGAACAAGAGAATCAGAAGACATGCTTTGAATTTTTTTATTTTGCTCATCGTATAAATCTTTATTTATGTTTAATTGGTTATTTAAATACTGAACAGTTCTTATATAACCACGAATTTCCATTTCATTGAACCCAATCACAAGTGTCAAGGAATCTATTACTTTATCCCTATCCACAATAGTATTAAGAATACTATCTATCTTATGAATAAATTCATCATTATTTACAACTTCTCCACCTCTATTCGTACCACGATATAGTAGGAATATAATCAAACCAATCAAAACAATGATTAAAATGTTCTTTGTATATTTTAAAAACTTTTCCATATTACATAAATACTATTTTTTTGAAAAAATATAAAATTAACTGAACATTCCTCTAGAATAATTTCCATATACCATTCTACCATCACCAGATGAAGAATAATTCATTTTCTTTGTTATCTCCATCGTAATCTTATCAGTTAAATTGGAAATAAATTGTGGATCCCTAGTCAACTTATCCCAATTGTGAATACCACCATTTGGATCCTGTAATTGAATATTACCGGACAAGTTAATACTTATGTTACCGGAATGGGAAAATTTACTTCCACCAATGTTATTATTACTTCGAGAAGACATTCCAGAATTATTCAAAAACTGTGAAATTGCACCATCCGGTTTTGCTGCTAATATTTGATCTTGGGAATCAAACTTAGTAATTTTACCATGTGATGAAATCATCCCATCATACATATTTGTTATATCCGGTGTAGTGGTCGTAGGTGTTTGATTACCGGTAGGTTGTCGATTCATATAATATAATTCTTTACCAACACCATAAAGAAACCCACCAGCACCACCAATAGCAGCAACAACACCTGTACCAACACCAGGTATAACGGAACCGACAATACCCCCACCAAGTGCACCTGCCGCTGTGGTAGCCCCAACATTAGTCCAATCGAAACCACCACCTTTTGATCGCGTTTCTTCTGCACGTTCAATACGTGACTCGTATTTCCTATCATGTCTTTCTGCTCCTGTAATATTTCCCTTTTCTCTTGCCACATTTGCTAAATCACGTGATCTTTCTGCTCTAACAATCTCTTCGTCTGCAGCCTTACCATACCATTTATTTTTATTAAAAAAAGGTAAATTACCAATTAGTTTATAAAACGTAATCTTAAACCAACTAATAAAATCATCTATTTTTGGTTTTAACCAATTATCGTAAAATGGTGTCCATACATTATCACTAAACCATTTTCCAATACTAGCAAATATTGGTGCAATATCTTCTCTCCAAACTTTTCCTATTTCTTTTTGGAAATTTTGCCAACCATCACCTTTAAACCAAGTTGTTGCTGAACCTATTATTCCTTTTATATACGGGACAACGTTATCCCTTATATAACCCCAACCCTCTAATGCCGTGTTTTTAATACCTTCAAATGCTTCACCACCCTTTTCTACAAGATGACCAACCCCTTGCGTTAGATTTTTTCCGGAAAGACCTTGTGTTGCACCACCTGCCCATTCGTAACCACCCCTAACAGTACCATATAAACCACCGGGTAATGCTTTAAACAATTGATTAACACTCCACCGCATAACACCTTGTTTTATACCATCCCCAATTTCTGTTAGAGTTTTTGTGTTAGTTGCTATTTCAAATAAACTTCTTTCACTTGTAGTCTGAGCACTTTTTAAATCTTCCGGTGTTAAATCTTTAACATTTTTATTTACCCACTCACCCCTAGTCTTATCCAATACTGACATAACCCAACCTTCTCTACCACTATCATCTTTACCGAAGTTAGCCTTTCCTTTAACTAAATCTTGCAGATCAGAAGATAAACCAGACCCCTTTAATTCTTCTACAATATATCTTTCACTTGCAAATCTTCTACCACTTTCGACCATTTCATCAAAATTTCGACCAGATGCTTCAGCATATGCCTGTGCTCTTAACATATCTTCCCCAGAATCAAAAGTAACCATTCCCTTCTTTCTATCAAAACTCATGCTTTTCCCAACTACGCTTACCATGTCTTTCTGAAACTCCTCCGGATTAAATATAGAATTGTACATATTTTTAAGTGGGTCAGCATGTTGAGAATAAGAACCACCTAACACCTGTATTTGAGCAGACGTTTCAAATGCGCTCTCTAAACTTCGATATTTATCCGCATAATTAGAAACAGCAGTCATATCTAAACGCATCCTCATAGCATGTGCTGCCATATCAGCGAAACCCTTAACACCATTTCTAAAATGAAAATTGTTCATAACTTTCATGTTACCTAACATATTTTGTGTATGTTTAACAGCATCTACACCAAAATTAGACGCACTACGATTCATTTCATTAAACATATTTTCGGTTCCGGAAACACCTATACCCAATTGATGGGCAAAATCAGCAAATGCAACCCCTTGATTTTTTGTTGCTGTTTCAAGTGCCCCAAAAGTAAACATATCAGATCTAGATAACATATTTGTTATACCAGTTTTTGTGGATAAATCACCCATCAATTTAGCAAGATCCTTTGCTTTAATACCCCATAACTCCGTTGCAACTGCTGCTTCATTAATACTTATACCAATGCCCTGCGCCGCTTCGTTTGTAAAATGAAATTGTGCGCGTAAACCAGCAACACCCTTATCCAATTCTTTAAATTGGTTAGGTATAGCACCTAAAAATTCTCCTATAATACCTTTTCCACCCTTTCCTCCACCAGAACCTCCGCCACTGCCACCGAACATTCCCAAAATTTTAGATACACCCCAAATACCAACACCTGCGGCAGCAACACCACCTAAAACATTACCCCAATCCGTATTACCACCAGAATTTGTTGGTTGTTGAACATTAGTGGTTTGTTGTGTACTTGTTCCTTGTTGAACCGGTTTAGTAGCAATACCATTAACAAATGTTTGAACAGCAGATTGAAATGCTGTAACAGAAGTACTGAATATATCTATACTTTTACTGAAAATATCAGCGGTTTCGGATTCTGTTTTTTCAACGGAAGTTGTACCACTTCTAGTACCACTACTTTCACCTAATTTTGTGTTTTCACTAATAACATTAATAAGATCATTAGATGATATTAAAATATTATTTGCAGTTTCTTCATAACTTTTGAACTGTATAATAAGGTCTTTAATTTCTCCTATAAGGTTATTTATCTCTGTTGATGGCATATTTACCTTCTTTTAGGATAAATAGAATTTTTTATAAAAAATTTTTTTTAATTACATTGCCATAATATCTCGTATAGCATTTACATGTATTGCAACTATTTTATCAACGCCTTCTTTTGTAAGTAGAAACTTCAAATCTTCTTTATTAGTATAAAATAAGTTTTCGGTTAAAACTGCCGGACACTTACTATCTTTTAATTCCACAAAGTCTTTATCCCCCATACCTTGACGAGGGTGTGCTGTGTGAACACGAGGTTGTGAACCAGTTGGATTACCTAATAAATTTAAAGCATAACCTAAAAACACATCGCCATAGATAAGACTTTGACTTGGTTGTCCTATTCTAACAAATATGTTCCAACCATTACCACGAACCCACTCACTCCCGCTTCCTAATGCATCATTATGTACTATTACATGCAATGTATCTCTATGATTAGAAGATTCAGATTTTTTATTTACATGTGCTTGACGACCACTATTTCCGTTATCAAAATATAATACACCTGTATTACTGTTATTACTTGAAACCACATCACCATTATTAAAGTGCATTACTATTAATTTTGATATTAAGCGATTGTATGCAAACTCTCTAAACTGATTTGGTGTATTTGATTCTCCTTCGGCGAAACATTCATTGTATATTTTCCTATATCTATCCCCCAATCCAGTAAAAAATGATGTTGTTTCAGCATCGGTTAGCATAGGAGAACGTTTTCCAATAGTGGTTTGAACATGCCCAGGTGATACAACAACCTTTGTAATTTTATACGTTATACCATTCCCTATTTTATCTGGAGGATCACCTTTAGGACGTTCAGTTACCCAATTTTTACTACTATGAACAACGTACTGTTCTTTTAAATTTAGTTTATTATTTGAGTTTAAAGTGTTTATTATATAAGTAATCATTGGCGTTTTTACCATTGGTTCTCTATAAAAACTTTGTTTAATACCCTCAAATTTGGTAATCATAAAATTATCTTTTATGTTATGTGTTACCCTAATAATAATATAACCACCTGTGAAAAGATATGTGTTGTTTAATTGAAAATACATAAGTGGGAAAATCGGGGCTGAACCACCATTTACCTCAACATCTACTTTATACGCATTTTGGGAGTAAACAGAATATAAATTTTCACCGATATATGTTCTTGATCTAGTATGTTCACTATTCTGCTCAATAAGATTAATTTGAGCTCTAATAGTCTGTGCAGTAGTAGTTGGTTTTTCTGTACTTAAATTTTTAATTGAAAAAAACGATTCATTATGTCTTCCGAATGAAACACCAAACGCCCGAAGATTTATAGGTTCTAAATTGTCATCATTACTAATACCAAAAAGTTCTTTATTATTATTCAGTATTTTCATTGGTTCAGTATATGATAACATTAATGTTGTATCTTCTTCATCATTTTCATCCGTTGGTCTTTCAGATGATTTTGGTATTCTCATTATGACTACACCAAAATCTTCATCTCTAACCCCAATTTCACCATATACTTGTGGTCTGAATAAATAATTCAGAAAATCTTTTTCAGTTTTATATTCTTTTCCGGAAAAGAACCCTAGTGTTGGCATAGGTAATAATAAACAATCACTATTACTAACTATATTCGATAAAATTGATAAAAATGTTAAATCAGGTTTATCTAATAATGTGTTCAACATATTATTAATAACATTCAAATCAACAAGTAATTCATCCCCAATATCAGAATAATATTGATCTACAATCATAATTTTATTCATTATTGAATCTAAATTTCTTTCATCATCTTCTAAGTTTATACCGACAAACCACTTTTCATATAACATTTTGAATGCTTTATACGGTTCTTTCATTAATATTTTATTACCAGTAGTGGCAGTATTATCTAGTGCTGATTCTATAACAACATCTTCTCCACCCAATAAATCTCTTAATTTTGAAGTTAAAGTATCAATATAACTAGTAATATTAGTTTTTGTTGTTTTAATTTCATAATCTCTATCATTTAATATACCCCGCCTAGAATTAAATATTAATACATCATTCCTAAATATATTCATTAATTCTTTTACCGTTTCGTTTGTAGGATCTAAAAACAGTTGTTCTAACACATGTGTTTCGCTTGGTGGTTGTTGTATGGTTTTATATCTGGTTGTTTGAACAGTTCCTGCGGACATTGATGAATAATTCATTTGAGCCTTTTTTATCGGTGGAGGTGTTACACCACCATATATCAATTCAAGTCCCTTATTATATGTATTATTACCACCACCTTCTAATTTTTTTATTATTTCTTTACCACCATTATTTTCTTTATTTACCCAATTCTTAAAATAATCAAGATATACCATCTTAACATCTTTTGATAAATTAGTTATATTGTTTATAATAGACTGACTTTTAGGGATACCTGGTATATCAGAACGTTCTCCAATCTTAAAAAATAAATCTAATAAAATATCATTTTCTTCAAAAAGTTTTTTTGTTTCTTCTGCTTTTGTTAACCATAAAATAGAACCAATAACTAATACAATATATTGTGGTATTCTCTTAACACCCCAACTAATAAAATGATTACTACCGACAAATTCATCAAGTTTTACCCTACTAATACCAAGTGAATTTAATAATAGAAACGACTTATAATAATATTTTATTTCTTCCGATAGTTTAGTAGTATCAATTTTATGATAACCTGGTTCCGCAAACAATGATATTGGTCTATTATTTATACGTGGTATTGCTATACAAATAGTTTCTCCGCTTCTTAACTTGTTTACAAATTCAGGTATTAATATACAATCTTCTTTTTCTATAAAACGTGTGTGATTTACATTTTGATATGAAAACCCTTCTGTTGGTTGAAATGGCATTGGTCCCTCTATTTGTTCTTCAGGTGTTAAAAGTTCGTTGTTTAAAAGTGTATTAATAAACTCTTCACTATTCATATTTTTAATATCCTTTCTAATTAGAACCCTTCTTAACGTATCACCAGAAATATTTATAATAGAATGTTTATCCAAATTATTACCGTTAATAATGTATTTCAAATCCATTGAACAACTTTTATAAATTGTTTCTGTACTTTCACCACTAACATTATACCAAAAATTAGGCGATTCTAAACGACCATATAATTCTTGAAAATTATTATCAGTTATATTAGTTAAATCAACAATATTATATGAAGTTTTAATTATTTCCATATCAATAGAATCGCCTATTCTACTAAAAGATTCTATATCACTTGATAGTAGTTGAAGATATTGTGGTTCCCATAATCTATTACTTCTATTTCTTTCAACAATTTTTATCCTCATTTCGTTCAATGTAAATGCGGTCAATGGTAATATATAAAACAATCTATTCGCAGTATATGTTGTCATATGACCATAAGGGGGGGTTGGCATAGAATAATTATTTGAAATTGTTACACCGGAAAAACACCAACTAAAATCATTCCCCCCATTTTTTTCAAATGCTAATTTAAAAGTATCATACCCATCGGTTAATTTCATTGTATTATCAACCATAACATATAACAAATCGGTTTTTTTATTTCCGCTTCCCCAGTCTACATCAGGATTGATTAATGTGAATAAAAGATTTTTAAAATCATTATTTTTCAAATATTCTTTCAAATATTCACATATTTTAGAGTGTTTTTTTATTTCTCCATAAATATTTCTAGCATCTAAATCTGCGGATTTTTTCAAATTTATAATATCCACATCTCTAGTACCAATTGAAGCAAACATTCTCATAATTATTAAAATACCAATATTAGAAATTCCCTCAATAACACTTCTATGACCCTTATTTAATATACTTTTATATGGGTTTACATTGTCTATTCCAGAATCTAACAAATTACAAGAAATATCATAAGGAAAAATAGTATACCATTTTTCTGGTTCAGGTCCAAAATCAATATTTATACCATCTTCTATTTCTTTGCCTTCTTCTATTGATGTGGATAACGTTTCTTTTATATCATTTATAGCATCAATAAAAGCGGAGGTATATTTAACTTCCGGCAAGTTTTCATATTCACTCATCCACGGCCAATCTTCAACAAACCTACCATTTTCATCAGGATCTCTAACAACAAACCATGGATTTAATTTTTCCCTTATTTCTTCATTTCTATTATTTTTAACATTACCATATCTAACATCACTTTCCATAGTTGATACTGATACAAAACTATCCATAAAATGAATATAATGTGCGAATAACCATCTAATTACATTACGCATTGTTGGAACAAATTCCATTTGATTCGTAATATTCAATGCCGATTGATACATTGTGTTTAATACTTCTGCTTCGCGTTTGCGTAATTCATTATTTATAACATTAGTATTATCTTTCATAATACTTTCAATTCCACTAACATCAAAAATAACATGTGTTTCTTTTGGTGTATTTTCGCTATAAAATGTATAAAATTTTAGTGAAAATACTGAATTATTATATCTCAAACCATCCCAACCATTTTGTTTTAGTGTTTCTAATACTGTATAATATTCACTTATATGGGGGTCTAATTGTTTTTTATATGTTTCACATGCTTTTACAAATTCCTCATCTTTCTTTATCCACTTATTTTTAACCTTCCATATAATATGTTGGTTTGGTGTTAGTAAATAATAATCTTGATATTTACTACTCAACATTTCTTCCGGATCAATATTTTCTGGTGGTATGGAACCACTAAATTCAAAAAAATCCCGTGAAGGGGTATTAGTATCTTCTAATATTTCAAAAAGATTAAAATATTCAACACTTTCTCTAAAAGTTTTTAATATTTTACCTATTTCATCTTGTACTTCTTTTACTTGATGAATATCATGTATGGTTCTAGCTATTGTGGAATCATTTGGTATATCTTTTATATTTTTTAAACTTGAATTGATTATTTCTTTCATTTCAATAATGGTAGGAATATTAGTTTTACTACCATCAGATCTTTCAAGATAAAATTTCTTACTTTCTTGTTTTTCTTTCCAAACTACTTCCATATTTTTTGGTTCTCTTATAATTGGAGAAGCAAAAACCCAATGAGCAAGTACATCAGTATATTTACCCCATTTATACCCAACAAATTTAGCGGTAATTTTAACATTACCTGTAGAGGTGTCAATAGAAGAAGTAACATTAAAACATTGCAAACGATGCGTTACCGGTGAACCAAAATATCCCTTTACTGTCAATGTAAAACTCGAATATGGCATAGAATATAACGCCTTAAATAAACTTCTAATAGCATTTTTTTCTTCATCTTCACTATCCATTTCCGATTGCATAGGAGAAAATGTTGCTAACCCCATTACATCAACAAAATTTATAGTAACCTCTGGTTGCATCCATGATCTATAACTAATATCAATACTTTCTATTCCCAACGATTCTGGTTGTCCATTACCGCTTTTATTTGTTATCATATCCCAACCATAATCAAGATAATCTGTTGTTAAATATCTTACCCTAGCATTAGAATATTCTTTACCGGTTGGTATTGATTGTCTGTGCATCTCGGTTGAAACCTGAATATATTGTCTTTCATTTGATACATTCTGACTAAACCTATTAAAACTACTTGGTTCACATATTAAATTAACATATATTGATAAATCTTCTGGTGGTATTATTAATTTACCACTATCACCACCACCCGGAACAAAAGGTTTATCCGGTTTATCACCATAAAGATCCAAATCTGTGTTAGGATCAACATAAACTGTTATTATATTTTGAGGTTTTTTATCATTTTTTTCCATATCCTAATCAATAAAATATAATTGTTTATGAGATTCAATCCCCTGTTTATATTGTGCCAACGCATCTTCTAATGGAAATGGTATTGTAATATAAGTATGGTCTGGTATTTCAAATTCTATTTTTGGTAACAAATAATTTGCCCACAATATCAACCAATCATAATTTGCATCATTATAATATTTAAATGATATTAAATCCATTCGTGATAGATTTAACTTCCATAATTCTTCCTTATCAGAAGGCATCGGCATATATCTAGAAACAGGTGGAAATCCAACTTCCCCTTCTTTACTTACTTGTGAATATCTATTAAAACTCATATTACAAATTTACATCTTTTTTTTTAATTAGGGCGGAAAATCATTTTTATTCTTCTATTACCCCAAAAGGGATAATATATTCTACACTATCGTCTTTAGGGCAGATTTTTTTATCCAGGTACATATTACCATTGTAATATGTATATGGATCAAACAATCCAGAAATACCTTCATTCATTTTTTTTAATTCTCCATCATTTTCTTTTATTTCATCCATATAAAGAATATTTGTTGAATAATCTCTTTTTGTACTAATTCGTTCACCGTTTATTATTTTAGTCACATCTTTATTTTCAGATGTAAACGTATCTCTAAACCCACCCGAATATACCATTCCCCTTTGACGTGTCATATCTATTTCAATATCACCCGTTTCCCCATTTGGTTTATTACCATCTGATCTATCATCATATACACTAGTATTGGCATAATAGTTGAAGGATACCGCATTTTGTAATCTTGCAATTGCTCCGGTTATATCTTGACCGCCCATAAATTTAAGTTTAATAGTAACTTTTACTTGCATAGGTTGAATACCAATCCCTTCAGGGTTTAAATCCCATTGAATACCACCACTTTCACATTTATAATCAAAATTAACATTTTCAATAAAAACTTTCGATTGAATAAAATCCCCTATTCTTAATATACAAACAGGTGGTCTCCCAAACGCTAAATTTGCTATATTAACAACACCCCTAACATTTTCACCAGCAACGTTAGTTGGACCACTTCTCAAACATTGTTGTAAAAATGTTAAACGAGCATTAAACCCCTCAGGGGTACATGACCATAAAGCGGGAATATATTTATTATATCTATCCCTAATTTTTGTCCAAGTTAAATCATCATTTTTTTTAACATATTTATAAAAATCCATTTCTTCATCATACCTAGTATTTTTTGCTGTTAAGTTATAGAAACTATGTTGGGTTATATTATTTTTCACACTCGTTTCTTCATCACCAACTTTTTTTTGTACTTCTTCAATAGAAGAAACTTTTTTAAATATTCTTACATGTGCATGTCTAAAATATTTAGATTCCTCAATGGAAGGATACCCCAACTCATTATCTGATTCCTCCTTTAACACCTCGTCTTTTATTATCCATTTAGGTGCTATATAATTATTATCAGGTTCATCATGTAATTTTATACCTGGTAGTTTTTCAATGATAAATAACGCTAACGAAATCGCCCTATATTTACCTAACAGTTTATTATCCCTAGTTGTACCATCCTTACTAGCATTACCAAGTACTTCAATTCTTTCTGCACTATTAAATAATTCTATTAGTTCTTCTTTTGTTTCATATCCTTCAATAAGCTGGTCCTTATGACGACCATCAGTTTTATCCGTACACAATTCGTAAAAACTACCAAATGAAAATTTATCAGGATCTCTTTTTTTAGAATTTAATTCAAAGTTTGCTATATCCCAATTGCTCATAAAATGAGTATATCGTGTTCTTGGTAAAACCTCATTTCTTTCTCTTGGAATTAGTTTACTATTACTATTATAAGTTTTTTCATAATAAGGTACAATTTGATCTGTTACATGCATATTTAGATTAAAATCACTAATAAAATCAGTTTCAGTTTTATATGTGTTAGGTTTTGTTTGCTGTCTTTTGGATATACCATCTATACGCTTATTTTTACTAAATGACATCATGGTATAACCTTCATTTGTAACTTTATTTAACTGATTGTCTGAAATAGATATATTTTTTGTACCAAAATCGTTTTTCATTTCATAACCAAAATTCATACTATCGCTATCAATCCCTGTTTTATGAGGTTTCTTACCAGTAGCATCTGAACCGCCACCAGCATATAAATAAGACATTATATGATGTCCATGGTTATTATATTTCATACTTTCCAAAACACGTATTTTTACTTCACCTTGTTCACTAAAATTATGCCAATTAACACCAGAAAAATCATTTGGATAATAAACTGTTACTAAATTAATTTCTTCTGATTTAACTGTTTCAATTTTATCATCTACTAAAATATCCGTTAACCCTATCACCTCTTTTTTATCTTCGCCGGTTATTATTCGTATACAGTCTTTATTTTTTGGAGTAATAACCTGTGGTATATCACAGCCGGCATCAAATCTTAAAACTGATTGATAAAATTCTTCTTCCCCCATATTCTGGTTTTTTTCATCCTTTCTACCTTCCATATATTCATGAAATGAAGAATGATCTACAATCATAGAAAAAGATAAATCACCTGTTCTGGATGTGTTACCCCTAAAAGAATACATTGGTTCACCCCTACCAATAACAGAAACTTCTTGAATATTATTGTTTGAAATTTCATTAAAAGTCAAATTCAACGGTGAAAACCAATAAATTCTCCCACCATTTGGACCAATTTGTGATGGACATAAAAGTCTCTCTAATTCCAAACCCTTCCACGCCAAGTTTTCTATAGAAAACATATATTTTCTATTATATTTGTATCTGTTTTTATCGTTATATTCATACTTATCAAAATCTTCTCTATATGGAGCGATTTTAGGTAAACCATTATTCTGTAACGAGGTAAATTCAGCAAATTCATCTAAATATGGGCGAATAAATCCAATTCTACCATGAAGTTCCTTCATAGTCATAATTTTACCTATGTTACCAGGGTCATTTTTATCTGTTTCAGGATTTACAAACGGTCTTATTGCATTTAACAAAGTTCGGTGTTGAACTTCTGCTGTCCATACTCTACACCATGGGTCAGTATACCCACCCTTCGTTATCATCTTTTCTTTAACAAAATGTTTATTTGCTAACATTCTACCCTTTGACATACCATGTTTTGGATGAACAGCAGATTGAATAAAAGAAGGACTCTCAACTTTATGGAATCTACTAACCATTGTCCCAATTTTATTTGCAGCAAACAATGCGGAGGTTTTTCCCAATAACGTATTGGTTTCATTTAAATTTTTTATTAATTTAACTGTATTATACCTTGTATCAAAAAAATCACCTTTTAGTGTTTCAGGGGGGGATTCTTCATTTCTTAAACGACGTGCTTCCCTTCTATCTTGCCACCTTTCTTTTAATGAATATTTATTCCCAGTTTCCTTACTTTCTGCCTTTTTATCCCTTATTGGTTGTTTACTATCATGTCGTTCAGTCCGCCTAGTCGTTCTATTTATTTGTCGCTGTTGACGATTATATCGCAACCTCTCAAAAAAACCGCGCTCTTCATCTTCCTCAATATCAATTGAAACATTAGGTTCTCCCCATGTTATCGTATTATATTTGTATACAATATTTCTAATATTAGAAATAGATGCTTCATCAACTTCATTCTGTTTGTATTCAGCAACTGTTGGTAATCCTTTTAATGGATCTGTATTAATATACTTATTATTAGGAAACAAGGAATCATAACCTTTTTTCTCTAATGGTACCCCACGTCTATTTGCTCTCTTACTATTTTTATCAGTATATCCAGGGGAATATTTATTCAAATTAAGGAGAGTATGTATCATTTTTGCGTTCATCGCCCCAGTCCACTGAACAAGCATATCTTGTTGTAATCTCCTGAACTCCCACTCGTTTACTGTTTCACGCTTTTTTGACTCTTTATTACTAAATAATCTTTTGAAAAACCCCTTCTTTTCTTTACCATCTTCAAAATCTTCAAACGCTCTACCCGCTTTTCCCTGTGGATTAATAAACGCGTCAAAATCCGGTTGATCACTACCCAACGTATCCGCCAACAAATCAGAGTCAATATTAACATATTTTCCGTCATTCAATGAAGTTGCGGTTTGCGTCCAGTTATTATTATCCAATAGGAAATCAAAACCTAAACCGCCGGCAACAGCGTTTAACCCACGATTCAATCCAGTGGCATTCAGAATATCATCCATAATACCAGGTGGATTTGTAATACGTGATGACCCAAATGCGTTCAAGTCAAAATCAGAACCATCTCCTCCAAATAATCTTCCAATTGTATTGCTGGCGATCCATCTACCACTTTCTTTAACTACCCCAGATACAAATTGACCGGTTTTTGCCATCATCTGGTTTGCTAGGGAAACCGCTGCTGCTTTCAAACCGAAACGTCCTAATGGGGTTTCTTGACCACTCATCTGTGAGTAAATCCTACCACCCAATGTTTGTTTTAAATCCAAATCAGTTACAACTCTTATTCCATGATCATTTGGATTTAATGCTAAACCAACACCATCACCCCGAACAATTGCTGCTAATATGTTATATCCGGCAGAACTGTTGGTTGTGGGACCTTCAATTCCAGTTGGTGTACTTTTACCTAATATGTGGTTTGTGTATTCAATATACCCATTAATACCATCGCCCTGTCTTGCCCGGTATGGACTATTTCCGGTTTGACCCCATAGATCTCTTAATGCGAGAGAAGGTTGATCAGTTTGAAAATATATATCAGGTCTTCTTTCATCACGAGCGTTTTTTCTTTGATCCCACTGATTTCCATACCTATCTCTATGTACTTCACGCATATATCCATCACCAATATCAAATTTTGCGTGTTTATCAATTTTAGAAAAATATTCTAAATCATGTGTTAGCACAGGATCATATTCAAAATATTCTTTTAATACTTTATTATATTCCTCTTTTTTAGGTAATTCGTCAAGAGGTGTATTAGAATTATAAAGAATTGGGTTTTCACCTGTATCATAATTTTCATTTATTTTAAATGATAAAATCCTATTTCTAATAGAAGGGGAAATTATATTAAGAGATAATGAAGACATTCACGTTTATTTTTATATAAATATCGAAAAGTTAAAAATAAAAAAAATGTGTGGACTACTAGCCCACACATTTTTTATTTTTTTTCAGATATTCTTACTTACAACCAATCATAGGTGTAGTAATATCATAATAATCTACTCTATTACCACCAACCCTTTCAGTACCAGCATAATAGTAACTACCTTCTGTATTACCTCTAACAGAAACATGATTTCTTTGTTCACCAGGTATTCTATAATTTTTATCTGAAAATGGGTTATAAGGAGCGGTAATCACATCCCAATCTAATATATTAAATATTAAACTTGTTTGTGTTCTAGTCCATGAAAACAACATAAATGGGTCAGCAATAGCAGCATAAACCCAACTGTTATATCTTCTTTCGTAGAGATTATTTTTTATTCTAACATATGTTTTATTATTTCTGGTAAATAATTCATAGTCGACACCCTCAACACCATTTTCAATGATTCGTTCAACTTCAGAACCTTTAAGTGGCATAGTAGCATAACCACTACCCATTATATATTTAGCGGGTGCGCTAGCAATCAACATACCCTCTACTATTTTAAATTCAAAAACATGTTTTTCTTTATCACTTACAAAATACATTGTACCTGTAATATCCCCAAATCCACCACCTAAAAATTTACCCCCTTCTCCACGAACATGATTAATACCACCCATAATAGTCTGTTGAACAAAATCTATTCTAATGTGGTTTCTATTGCAGTTTACAAAAACTGGATTGTAACTACCTTTCACACTATTATTGTTTTCATCAACAGTTTTATTATCACCTATTGTAATAACATCTTTACTATTAACAATAAAAACCTCATCAATATTCAAGGACACATCAGTAATAAATTGATATGTTGCCTCATCGGTAGCAATGTCTTCAACAACACCTAACACACCCACAAATTGTAAATTAAACCCTCTTGCCATAAAATAGTCGAAAGATACGTTTGCGGTCAACATATTATACTTATCTTCCTCTGTCATCTCATGGTTATCCCAAAACTTCTCACAACTCGTAAACAGAGTCACCGCCATTAACAACGCTACCAAAACCAAAATTTTCTTAATCATTTTCTTAAATTTTTTAATTAACATTTTTTACTATAAATAACAATATAAAATTACCACTATTTTCTGATCAGTCGTTCAACCGAACTGTGTGAAACCCACGTATAATAACCACACTTAGGGCAAGTATATCCTCTCGCGCCCTGACTATCAGTGTCAAAATTGTACATTTTTGTACCACACTTACGACAATCACCAGAGTTGAAATCCCTCTTCTCAATATAGAGAAACATGAAATACAAAAATATTAAGACACCAACTACACCAAATAACAAATACATACTCATTTTATTAATTTTTTTACTTATTTTTACCCTCAATATAATATTTAAAAAATATTCTGATCACATTAATACTAACATTCTAAAAATCTTATAGTTGAAAATAAAATACTAAGTCATTCCAAGTCAAAAACCAGGTCTACGATCTATTTATAGGTAATATAAAAATACGTGTATTTTTTATATTAACATAATAACATATAATAACTTATAGATTATGCCAATAGGAAAAAAATCAAAAAAGTGGTTGACTCCAGAAATCGAAGAGGATTTGAAAGACCTAATCTCACCAACCTTTACCGAAAAAAAACATTGCTATGAAGCACTTGATTACAAGATCAACTTCAAAGCAAAAAATGAAAAACAAAAACAGTTTTATCGGATGATACAGGAAAAGGAGATTATTTTTTGTCATGGGTCTGCCGGAAGTGGAAAGTCGTTCTGTGCGCTATCAGCAGCACTGGACTTACTTAAAAAAGACGATAACCCATATCGTCAAATCCTACTCCTACCACAAACAATCCAAAGCGAAATGGAACTGGGATACCTTCGAGGTGACGTATCAGATAAAGTCGCACCATTCTTAGAATCAACGTGGTATAACATTAAAAAAGTATTGTCGCTTTCAAGCAACAGAAAACCGGCGAAAGAAATACTCGAAATACTTAGAAAATGTGATTATATTACCTATAACCACATTTCGTTTTTAAGAGGAGCAACATTCGATAACATGATCCTAATAATAGACGAAGCACAAAACTATTCAATATCAGCAATAAAGACTATTCTAACTCGCATTGGAAATAATAGTAAATATATATTCATGTCAGATACCGAACAATGCGATAATGATAAAATTAAGAAAAATAAAGACTTAATAGGTGTAAAATACGCAATGAAAAAACTAAAAGACGTGGAAGAAGTCGGTATAATCGAATTTGGAAACGATGAAATTGTTAGAAATCCTGTAATCGGAAAAATATTGAATGTGTGGGAGTGAAAATGACCTACCTCTAACCTTCGTTAAATATAAATAGCGAGGTTTCTAAAAAACGAAAAAAAAACCGCTCTTTTGGGTGGTTTTTTTCATGAAATCAGCACCCAACTCTCCAAACACTGATTGAAACTCTCAAAAGGTAGTGGAAAATAACCACCATTTCCATAAGATCTACCCCATGAATTTCGTAAAATAAACCCCTTAATATCCCATCCTACTAATGTAACAGCATGTCCACCATTTAATTTACCAGATTTTACCCAAAATTCATTTGATTTTTCGTCATAACATGGTAACGCAACTAAAACAGGACCATAAACAAATATTGATTTTTTTGCTATGTCAGCGGAACCAACTCTCGCAAACAATTTCAAATTGAAATTTCCACCAGAAGCGGATACACCTATCTTTTTAGCAATTTCAAATGCTTCTTTTGGTGTCATACCTTCCATATTTTTATCTTCCCTTTTGTTGAAAATAAAATCATCTTTGGATGTTAATACCCTATTCTCCGAATGTAATCTCCAAAAAAGCATATCTGTTACGGAACATGATACACATTTTGGAATGTTTCCTTGATCACGTATTCCGGGTAATTCTTTACTCAAATCATATTTTTTAGGTAGTACAGACTGCACAACAGGATTAGCAATCTTATCTGATACGTCAAACGCACTTTTTATATATCCAAAATTCTTCATCTTCCTTCCTTTCTAAATCGTAACTCCCAAATACTATCGTTTTGTAATTTACCAATACTCATTATATAATTTGTTTTAGATTCTGTTGTGCTCCAAAAATAAGTTGAATATGAACCTTCGTCTGTTCTATAATAAGAACGTTCCCAATATAATGTATCTTTTATTTGTATCTTATTCGCAATACCCAAACTATCCAACTTCTCAATCGGATACATTGTATTACTGTAAAAGAATACCGTAGGAACACTACAATAAGTGAATAGTAATAGTAATAATAATGCTAATAATATGATTCTGAAAATTCTCATACTTTTCTTTCTCTATAAATAGATGTATCTTTATAAAGAATTAATTTAAATAAAATGGAAGAAGTGACAGTTTTTATAGTAATGATTTTATTAATCAGTGCGTTTGTTGGGTATCTTCAGCGACAAAAAAATAGGATGACATCATGATAGTTTCAGGTTTCAGTGTTGAAGGAAAGGTTGCTGAAAACCTTTTACCAAATCTAAATCTCATTAAACCACATATTCTTGCAGAAAAAGTAAGTGAATATGTTGTTGGAAATGAGAATGCGATTCAAGTATTATCAACAGCGGTTTATAATCACTATAAACGAATTACACACGACGACCAAGAAGTACAAATAGATAAATCAAATGTACTTCTTATGGGTGGTACAGGTTCCGGAAAAACGTATATTGCCAAAACAATATGTAAATGTTTGAACGTTCCCTATTATATCGGCGATGCTTCTACACTAACAGCATCCGGATATGTTGGATCAGATGTTGATACACTCCTATCAGGATTGTATTCTTCAGCAGATGGAAATATCCCAAAAGCACAACAAGGAATATTAATCATTGACGAAATAGATAAAATAACCAACAAAGAAGAAAACATATCCGTAACCAGAGATGTTAGTGGAATAGACGTTCAATATGAGTTGTTGAGAATTATGGAAGGTACAGTAGCAAAAATACAACCAGGTGAAAAACGAAAACATCCGGAAAAACCAACCATAGATTTCGACACTACTAACATATTATTTATATGTATGGGTGCATTTGAAGGTCTGGAAAAAATAATCGAAAAAAGATTGAATATCCGTAAAATAGGATACAACGAAGATAAAGGTAAAAAATCCTATGACGCTGATAAAGTGTTTACATATGTTACACAAGATGATATTAGATCCTATGGTCTTATCAGGGAATTTATAGGAAGAATGCCAGTTGTAACCTCAACCGATATTCTATGCAAAGATACACTGAAACGTATTCTTACGGAACCAAAAAACAGTATCATAAAACAATATCAAGAACTGTTCAGAATAGATAACTGCCAACTTACATTCGAACCAGAAGCACTGGAAACAATCGCCGATTATTCCATAAAAAATAAATCTGGAGCAAGAAGTCTTAGAGCAACTCTCGAAAGAATCCTGCAAACATACATGTTCGAGATACCTAAAACAGGACAAGAACATGTTAATATTACAAATGATATTGTAAAAGATAAGTTGAATATTGAGTAGAATGATCAGAAAATATTATTTAAATTTTATTTGTGATATGGTTAAGGAAATTGAAAAACATTTGAAGAGGTATTATAATCATAAACTCAAAGCGGATGCTGAATTAGAACAAGTTGTAGAACTTGTCAGACGACATTCCCCTGTGTTTCCAGATATTTTTACCGTAAACGACTTTCCAGGAGATGGGATTGGTATTATGCCAGAACATCTTCAAGAAAATGGTACCCCATGTTATTGCCCAATTTGGGTAATACTAAATGCAATTAAAAATGGTATAACATTGGATGAGAAATGGTATTCAAATAACTCAATACTTTGATAAAATGGGAAATAAAGAAAAATTAGCAAGTGAATACGCTGAAAGAAATTCTACCGGATGTATTGATAAAATAGTCAGAGAACTTGCCTTCATAAGCGGTTGGGATGCAAGACAACCGGAAGTTGATAAACTTATCGAAGCGTTGAGAAGTATTTCAAATTCGAGCATTGGGATTGATGAATTCATCTCAAATAGAGAAATTGTTTTAGAAATGTTGGAGGAATACGAAAATGGGTGATACAAAACAAGATAATATCAACCAAATTATTGAAAGAGTGAGAAGTATTTCGACTAAGGAATGGGTAGCAAAAGAATACGCCATTGAAATGGATCTGGCGTATGGGCGAAACAGGGAACAAGCAAAAACAGATTTTCTATCTGGTGTTCAATTTGCTCAAACCTGGTTACCGGTTGATAAGAAATCACCAACAAAGAATGTAAGTGTATTCGTGAAATTCCATCTAACAAGAGAAGAAACCGAATTAGACGAAATCGGTATAGGTGTTGGGTGGTTGAACTACAAATACGAGTGGGTGGTTGAACATAGATACATGGATGACCCAGACTACGTTTTCAAAGTCATATCATGGCGTCCGGAAACGTACTGATCAGAAAATATTATTGAAATTTTATTGTCATTAAATTAATAAAGATTAATATAATGGAAAAGGGATTTAAAAAAGTTGGTGATAAGTTGATTGATTTATCCGACATACCGAATTATACATTTGAAGATTTAATTTCAATGTACTTATCACCGGAAATATTTCGTGCAAGATACGGTGTCTGGCCAAAACCATCAAAAACTTAAAACGATGAACCAGAAAACAGTTAATTTTAGTATAGGAGAAGATTTCGGAGACCTTTTAAGAGACATGGTATTCGAGAAATTTATCGAATCTGGTTTCGATGAAGCAAAACTTTTTTTAGAAACTATCATGATAGGTTCCGGTATTGATGATGAATTAGTATCAAAACTTATTATGGGAGATATAAAATTCGTGGTTGAAAATGACGAACTATTCGTTAGAGAAGATAATGAATCAAAATATAAGGAAAATCTACAAGTTTCAATAGACATGAGAAACGAAGATATAAAATATTTTGCTTCAAGTGATTTTGTTTACGATATGAAAGATATGCAACCAAGAGTCGAAGAAGCTGGTTACAAAGCGCATAAATATAAAGTAAAACACTCAAAGCGAACTGAACGAAATATTGTTGATTTCTTCGATGAAGTAAGTGATAGGATATATAGAAAAATCTCCCTCTTGTTAAATACGATAGGAAGATTAGAAGAATATTACAAATTCCGTAAAATGACATCCGGATATAATCCAGCATTAGATAAAAAATTACATGTTATTTCTGAACTACAAAAAGAAATTGATTGGTTTAAAGAATTGGTAAATAATGGATTTGTAGGCATTGACGAATATAGTATTAATGACTTTGCTCGTATCAAGGATATGTTTTATCATTATTTCATACTGAACTTTACCGATAAAAAGAATATTAACAAAGACGATGATACAGGATGGTTATTACCAAACGGAATATACTTCGGAATGATAGGTGATTCTTCACGATTAGCACATGTGAATCTTGCTGATGCCTACAAAAGATTCTTCAATGGTGAAAATGTTGAAAAAGATAGTAGAGTTATAAAAATAAAACTTGACACCGTTATTACATATAACCAAACCTTCACAAATGAACAGGTGAACTTTTTATATGAACTCTCAAAGAAATATAAAGATGGGTTACTATTCGATAGTGGGGTAGTAAAATCATTAAGAATCTCAACAGAAGAATTGAATGTAATGGATTACAAGGAACTCAACCTACGAGTGAACAATTATTTGAATGACTTTTGAAAAAAACGTAAATTTGGTATAAAGTAATAATATTTAAAATTTTATTTATATGATAGTAAAGATAGGTAATGCCGATGATTACATTGATTTATTGGTTAGTGTTTTGGCGAACAGTAAATGTGAGGAAGATTGTTGTAAATTCAAGGTGGATTTTCGAGACTTTCTTAAGGAAATAAATGACGAAAATTCAGAAGATGATGATATATCACTTTCTGATGCAATTATTGGGAGTAAATTTGTATCTCTTCCTCGATTAATTGCTTCCTTCAAGGATTACATTGAGAAGAAGTCTGAAAAGGAGATTGATCTTCCTTATGGTATTGTGAAGATGACATATGGTGATGCTCGTGAGCGTTTCAAGATTGTTTATAAGAATATAGGTGAGATTCCTGAGATTCTTGTGGAAGAAGGAAAAGAAATTTTCGATACGATTGAGGATGCTCGTTCAATGTTAGAAAAATTACATTCTGATTTCGTGGTGAAAGAGGAATTTGTAGATTGAGAATTTTTGTTGTGTCTTGGGGTTGCATTTTGTAACCCCTTTTTATTAACGTAAAAAAAATTAAAGAAATGTTTTTAAATCTTTTGTCGTGTTCAGATGGTAGTTTTACAAAATGTCTATGTAGAGAAGATGAGGGTGATGAGTGTGATGTGTATCTTCTTGTTAGGAAGAAATATCGTAATGAGTTGAATAATCAGAAGGAAGGGTTATATGTCTGTGATAGATATTCTGATCATTACGGTGGTGAACTAATCATAACAAAAAATCAATTGGTACATTATTCTGAATTTGATAAATATTCAGAAGTTCCAATTGGTGTGTTGGATAACCTTATTTTGGATTATCTGAAACTTTAAATAGAAAAAGATGTTTTAGAAAATTCCTCGACATCCTGGTTTGTTACAAATCCCTAAATCGTTACTTGTATATTGTCCACACACTGTACAGAATTGATCATATAACCACCCCATCTCTTTTAGGTGTTTGTATAAATCTTCTAAGTTTTCCAACTCTTTGTTTATGTTTTCAATATCTTCTTCTTTTGGTGTTATTTTGGTAAAAGGTTGAGAATATAATATCTATCATCTGCAAATATTGGTATGTTTTCGTCAGCAACCCATGCTTTTCGTTCATAATATCCTTGTTCTCGCATTGCATTTGATACGTAACCTTTTCCAACTACAAGTCTGAATTCACCAGGGTCTTTTACGTTTTCACTTTCCCTATACCATAGTTGATATTGTTTTGTGATTCCGGTTCCTCTTTGTTTTGGTATTTCGATTTCGTTCCAATCAACATCAAAGTCTTGGAATAGCATTTGTTTCATTTCGTCAGTGTTCTTATTTTCAAGTTTTTTATGACTGAAATATGATTGTGCTAATCCCGCAATACTATTTCTAATAGCATCCCTTTGTCGCCAAACGAAATAGTTAACAACTTCTTCTGGGTCGTCAAGAACGAATATTCTTGTATCGAAATGAGCAAGTTTCATTCTATCGAAATAATCTTTTGTGTTGATAAACTGTGTACCACGATCATTCATTTCTTGTGGGAGTCTTGCTCCGCGTAGTTGGTTGAATTTTGCGGTTGCCATACTTGCAACAATGGAAACAATTTTTTGTAAATTTCCACCAAAGAATGGTTCACACTCCTCATTGTCGTAATCCGTAAGTACAAGAGATATTTCATCAGATTGGGTGTATCCGAATTTACACAAGGGTATATTTTGGCAAAGATACTTTGTTGTCTCTACCATATCATTCATTAAACCTTCGTCAAAAGGTTTTTTTAATCCACGAGTGTACGTATGAAAACTCCTGCCATCCACCCTAACAATATAATGTGTATTATATTTTAATATGATTCTGGACTCATATTCATACTCTTTCATTCTATCACCCAAAGTCAATACTGGTTTTGGTTCAGTGCCATTATCTACTATCATTTTTATAAAATTTTTCATTTTTTTTTATTTGAATGGACAACCGGTTATAGTAACTCCGTCACAGGTTAGTAACCTATATTTTTCAATATCTTCGTATCTAATAAACTGTTCCGGCATTTTCTTACCCTCTGTTATTCCATACCCTTTTAATACTATTCCACGATTATTTTTTTCTATAATATCGGTAATTTCGTAGGCATCATCTAGAAATAAACCGTTTTCACTTCTTAAAGCATTATATAATCTACTTATTAGAATATTTTTTTTAATGGTATTAATATCTTTTTCCGGTAATGAGGAAAATTTTTTGATATCTGCAAAACCGTTATTATATGCTAAGATACAAGTTTGGACTATCCAATCATTTTTGTAATCAAATTTTCCTTCATTTGTACTTACATACCATGAACCGTATTCTACATTTTGAGGTCTAATGGTGGTTGCGAAACGACCTTGGTATCCATTAAATTTTGCCATTCCATCTTCAATATAACTGTTTATGAATATGAAAAGAATGCTACCTTCAGGAATTACACTTTTATCAACAAAGAAATTTTTTTCAGAATAAACATATTTACCCCAAAAACTCAATGCTGATTTTTTGAAATCCAAATCTTCTAATGAGAATGATTTTGTGACAACCAATGCAGTTTTATTTGGTTTGAAATTTCGTGCTATTTCCGATAAATTCATGATTTTTTTTGGTTTTGGTTTTTGATTAACTCCTCTAACTCCCACAACTTTTGTTCTAACGCTCTTTGGTTTTTATCAAGTCTGTAATTGATTACAAACAAAATGTATAGAAAAAAACCAATTAGTATACCAGCAGGTATCCAAATTTCTCCTTTGTATGCTCCTGTCATATATTGATTTGCTCCTATTATTGAGAATCCAAAACATAATATTAGCATTATTACAGTTTCAGAGAATGTTACCCTTGTTTTCATGCGGTTGCGGATGATATTGTTTCTGTTCGATAAGTAACCGGATCCATATTATCAAATGGTTGTTCAGGTGCTGATACTTCATATATTCTATATGGAAAAAGACCGGTTTTTACGGAAATTAATGGAACAAACGTCAATTTGTTTTTACATACAGGACAAATTCCATCTGGATTTTCGGATTTATATTCTTCATATGTAATCCATCGTTGTTCTCTGATTCGTTTGGCAAAAATTTCAAAATGTGTGGCAATCATTTCTCTTGTAGTAATCGGTTTTTGTCCGATATAGTTACCAAAAGAATCAAATTCGTCAATATTAAAAATCTTATTAGCATTACCACTCTCTATGAGTTGATACTTATATGATTTTGTCAGAAAATCAAACGGGTTATATTCCTCGTTTGTCCAAAAGTCGTCCTGAGACCACTTACAATTATCGCAGTGTACATACATGATTTTAGTTTTTAAATTATTATTACTAACCGAAATATACAAATAAAAAAAATGGGTTGCAAATCACACAACCCATTTTTTCTACATTTGATAACTTATTGCCTCAAAATATCTATACCATCTCATAATCCTATCATGATACCATTGTCCTGCTCTTGGATTATGACGGTGAATAGCAACATCAATACATTTCTGTGGATTGTAATGATTATTCACAATCTCGAAAATCTTAGTTGCCTTGAAAAAATCAAACCTATCCATGTCGGTGAAAAAGATACTATCCTGTAATCTATTCGCCTCACGAACATAACCGTTTTTGGATAATGGAAGATGTTGAAAAGGACCACCCGCCCCAGAAGTAGGATTAACAGCGTTATCCTTAAACTCACTTTCTACCATTACCATCGCCAACTTCATGTTATACCACCGCATATTAAGTGGTTCACTATGACTGATACTATCAAAGATAGACTCAAACAAATCTGTCTGATCTTTTAGATGGGTCATCAATATCTGCATCGAATCAACCCTTTCCATAAATGCCTGTTCATTTGCATATATCTTACGATACGACAAAAAAACCGACATAAAAATAACCAAAAGAGACAATACCATTACATATGATATACTCCTTAAAGTTTCCATCTTATTTTTGAAAAATTTGTACAACATTACTAAAAAAATTTAAATTTATTATTAATTATAAAGTTCATACCAATAAAAAACCTACCGAACTTTCATCCGGAAGGCATGTTTTGTTGTTTGTTTAAAAAGTATTACTGCTATACAGCCTAATATTCTACTATGATATATATCCTCCATTGTTTGTAAAATGATAGTTAGTCCGGGCACCAATTTTATCAGATATTGTCAGCGAACTAAATATAACCCCACAAATACCACCAGTAATATCATTCTGAATGGTATTGGGAATAAAATTTATTAAATGTTTATTAACTCTTATGTTTTCCATAACACAATAATACAAAAAAAAAGCAAGTCCACAAAATAATCTACAAACTTGTTATTTTATCAAAAAAAATGTTATTCCAAAGGTTTTGTTTCTTCATCCTCCTCTTCTTCCAATTCAAATGGAACACCATCTTTATCAACTTTATACTTATCTCTACTTATCTTCAATTTTGCTTGATAAATAAAGTAACCAAGTAAAGTTGTTATTAAACTCGTTATTATGGCAATTGTTACACCCTCATTAACATTCTTATCCATTGATGCTAAAATAAAAGAAAATGTTACAAGCGTCATACACCATATCAAAACAAAGACAACTATAATCTTTGAAAACTCAATACGTTTTTTTCCATTTTCTATCGCCATGATATTCTTCTTCATGGACAAATACGATTCCGGCATAATTTTGTAGTTTTATAAAATGTTATTTTTTTTTCAATAATATGTTTCATGAATCTTCAACGAAGGATCTATTATTCCAACCGCCTCCTCAACATTCTTACATACTTTTACTAATGTTATTAATTGAGAAATCTTTAATAACCTGTCAATGGCATCACTGACATTAACCAAAAGAAATACCCCACCTTTAAGTTTACATGTTCTGTTACCAACTAAGAACACAGTCAAACCAGAGGAATCACAATACTGACACCTACTAATATCCAATATAATATTCTTAGCATTTATACTAACCAACTCTTGAAACTTAATCTTTAATAAAGGCGCAATAACAGAATCCAACTTATCCTCTGTAACCTTCACCAATGTATAATCCGGATAATACTCTATCACGAAATGCTTTTTATCATCTGTTCTCATACGTCTTACCTATTTTTATATAAATAGATCGTTTCAACATATCAGATTTTATAAGTATTTTTCAATCATTATAAACTTAAAATTTTTTTTATAAAATGGAAAAATCTTGGAACATACCAGAACTTGTACATGAAATTGAAGAAATTCAAATCATACGAAGAAACAAATTATCCAAAGATGAAAATGTTCACCTACCAGAAGAACAAGTATATCAATGGAAAATCGTCCCGTCATATGAAGACGTAAAAATCGTAATCCGAAACAAAGACGGACAAGAAATCATATATGATAAATTCGACATCGAATGCGGTCATAGAGAAATCCTATTCACAGTTCAAGAATACTGATCAGAAAATTTTTTAAAAATGTTATTACAACAAAAATCATTTAATAACCTTTAAATAATATAATAAAATGATATTAGGAATGTTACATAAAAAAGTACTCGAAAAAATGAGTATTTTTCAAATAGCGGCTGTATTATATACACTCGTTACATGGATAATTAACGTAATAAAAATCACTCGTTGCGACTGGCAACTCGCAGTGGCGTACAAAGAGGAAGTGATACACATATTAGGTCTAATCCCCGGCGTGTGCTGGGTAACAGCATGGACATGATACAGCAAGAAACCCCTTCAGCGGATTTTTTAACCCCAGCAATTATCCTAACACTGATGACATTCTTAACAATGTCAGTAAATATTTATGAAGTTTCAATAATGTGTGGAATAATAGGGTTTGTGTTCTGGATGTTATTCATAAGAAGTGTCACCATTAAATATCAATAACATGTTTCACAAAAAGCAATTGATTTGGATCCCATTTATTGGGTGGATATTTTGGATTAGTTTCCATTTTAGAGGATGGAATTCGGAAAAAATTTGTTATGATTTCTTCTCAGAAGAAACTGCATACACATATAAGGTACTATTACCTAATAGTATAAACCAATCTTTATGGTATTTCGCATTATTAATCATTTGTCTAATGTTTTAAAAAAAATTATCATGTTTAGAAAAAATTTAAATTTTATTGCAATCGTATTAACCATAATATTCGTAACTCTTAAGTTAGGAGAATTTGGTAAAGTAGCAAACTGGAGTTGGATATGGGTTTTATCACCCGCGTGGATAACCGTGTTAGCATCAATGCTAATAACAATCACAGTAATACATGTACATAATCGTAATATCAAAAAAATACCTGAAAAAGTAAAATCCAGATTCCAAGAAAGACTTGAAATAGCGCAAAAACGACAGCAAGAAGAAGCGCAAGAAAGAAGAAACCGTTCACGACAAGAACGAGAAGAAATCAAAAAATCAGTGGAAGAAATCCAACAAGAAGACGAAATCGCCAATTATTGGAGACAAAATCAGGATGAGTGGGTAAAAATTTTCAGAACAACAAATGCCGGAAGATACCCAACAACAAACCATTTAATTGAAGATGTTGATGAATAAAATGATAATAGCAACCGAACACGGTTTATACGAAACACAAATAGAGAATAACGATGCTAACGCTATTTTGTGTACAAAAATCCTTGAACACGCACTCCTAAAAAAAATCTGTTGTTCAAGTGTCGATCATTGTGAATGTGATATGGAAAAAATAAGAAGATTCCGAAACCGTATCAAAAAACTACAAGAATCTAATTCTATATATGATGTATATAAGATTAACAAAAATAACATTCTAAAAATATTCCCAGATAAGGAAACAGCAATTCTTAACCTGTATTATATCAACCACGAAGATTTCTTCCCAAAATTCTATTTTACCAAAAACACCTAAAAATTTAAATAATATGGAAAATAAAGATGATGTTGTTCTAAAAGTAAAAATTCCAAAATTCTTAACAGGAATGTTTTCCAAAAAAAAAGAACAACCAAAGAAACAGAAACCTGTGAAAGAACAGGTCGTAAAACCGTTAACCAAAAAGGTAGAAGAAGATATAAAGGTGACACATATGTCCTTTGAAAAACAATACAGAGAAAAAAAGGAACGTACAAAGATTGAACCAATTGAAGCAATTTCACCTTCTAATAATCATTTAACAGAAAAACAAATTCGGAAAATATATGTGATGGATCACAATACACCTATTCTAAATGAAATTTCAACTTTTAGAAGACCTGTGGATATTTTTAATAAACTAATCGTAAAAACATGTGCTAACATAATATATCACCCAACAGATAAACACCAACATTATATTGATATAACAATAGATTCAGACCTAACAGACCGTGTTTATTTTACCGTAGATAATGGTACATTAACCATTGACCTGAAAGCAGGAACATATTATAACATAAAAAAATTCGTAGTCGATGTATACTCACCTTATCTAACAGAAGTAGATATGAAAGGATCAGGTAATTTCGAATGCTATGATAGAATAATGTTATCGAATTTCAACCTAAAAATATCCGGAAGTGCTGACGCTAAAATACACCATATAGAATGTGAAATGTTATCTATAATAATATCCGGAGGCGGAAACGTAAATATTGCAGGAAATTGCCAAAATGCTGAAATGAAAATATCAGGATCAGGAGACCTATGTGCTTCAAAATTATACACAAAAAATGCAATAACTAAAATCAGCGGATCAGGTGAAATAGATATATCAGTATCAGAAAACCTAAACGCAAAAGTATCCGGTTCAGGATATATTATATACAAAGGAAATCCAAATGTAAAAGAAAAAGTAACAGGAAGTGGAAAAATAAGAAGAAAAAAATAAAATGGAAAACATAAAACATAGAGAAATAAAATGGATTCTTCGAGGACATTTCGTCTGTAACAATTGTCGAAAAACTTGTAGCGCATCATGTTCAGAAGAACTAGAAAGAATTGAAAGAGGAGAAGAAATCGAAGATCAAAACCTATACCCTAGAAAACAACTTATTGGTTGTCTCGGACAATATTGTGAAACACCGTGTAGATTACAAACAGAAAAAAGTGACCTAACAATAGATCACCTTATCAAATTATGTCAATGGATGGGAAACAAATTAAATCAATTCTACACAAGAACGTCTGAAATATAACAATTGTTATTTGCGGAAGACTCTAACACCCACATCTGACTTGTTATATGTGTGCCAAAACTATCGGTATGAGATCCAACAAGACCATCTACACTAATATTTGTTATCTGTAATGAAGAAGGTAACGTGTTAAATGTTATATAATGTTGTGAACCAGTAATACCACTTATCCTCATATATATTCCAATACCATTATTTGAACCAACAACTGTCAACCAAACATCTCTCATAGTATTAGTCTGACCTGCCGCTAAATAAAATGTTATATATCTACCAATTTCCGGTGGAGCATATCTAATATCAGAATATCTAACACCCTGAGACATTTGATATATATTTGTAGATGTAACACTAAAACCTAAATGAGAATACAAACCTATAGTCCCAAATGTCACACACTGATCAGTAAATACCGGCCAAGTTGAATTAATACCAGTTCTGATTTCATTATTTGTTGCTATACCATTAACACCTGTTGCCATAATTTTGTTCTCTTTTTTTATAAATAGAAGAAAAAAACTTACTTATGATATAAATTACCCCAATAACGAATCAACTAATGTAAGTTTTACAATAGTTGTTGCCGCTTTTACCCTTCCACCACGTCCAGAAATCAAATTTGACGTGGCAACACCCATCTTCTGTGTCCTACCACGTTTTGTGGTAGGAATATCAATCTTATTAGCAATCTTCTGCTTAATAGCAGAAATACCAATCGCTCGCTTTAACGAAAAACTTAAACCAGGTATTCTCATTTCTAATATATTTCTAAAATCGAATTATCTTTTAATTCCCACTTAAATTCATTAGGAATTTTATTAGTAACACTACCAATACCAGCATATGTACTAACCTTTGTCTTCCATTCAACACTATTAGGTCGAACAACAATTTCTTTACCAATAAGATTATTGCGTAAATCATCAACAAACCTATTAGTTATTTTACTCCTGTCATTTAATTCTAATGCAAAATCCCTAACCTCAATGTTACCCCAACCAACAACATCATTCCTACGAAAACGTAAGACTAAATGTCTATCAACCTCAGGATAACCAAGTCTATATGTGCCGTTACCACCACAAGTTACACCAAGAGGAACACTACCACCTTTTTTGATACCGGTAACAATCCTCGTTAAGGAGTTAACATTATAAGTAATATCAACAACATTAGCAAAAAATTCAAATCCATTCGAGGGATCATTAAAAACCTCTCTCGTCAAAGAAACACTACCAGCACTTAATCCCCTATCAGTATGATACGGTACAAAATCTACCAAGTAACATTTCCTATCATCTCCAACATAGAAATAATCATCAAGATCCCTAAGAAACCTATTACCATGAATCACACTCTTAATGTGAAAAAAATACTCCTCTTCATTAATATTCTTAATGAAACCAAAACCCCTGTCAGGTTTATATTCTACAACTACTCCACGCATAATTAAACAAAATTACCATTATTAAATTACCAACGTCGCTATCTCACCATCATCACCCTGTATAAAAATATACTGAGTCAACACAGTCCTGATCTATGCCCCATATTCAACATAAACCTTAAACGGTAAATTCGATAAACTATTTACAGAATAAACCTTCGAATCAACCAACGTACAAGTAAGGGACGAAATGCTATCACGCCCATCAATGAAGTATTCTTTCGGATCACTACAACTCCAAGAATGATACTCACCAACCTCATTCCCATGAACCTCAATAAACTCACACAGAATGTCAAAATCCTCACAAAGGTAATAACAATCAATCTTACTACCCCAACCAAATTCCAACTCCGTACATACACTTACATAAATCGTCTTCATATCATTTTAATTATATTTGAAAATTTATACCTAATAAAATCATAATAATATTTTCTGATCACTAATAAAACCATTTTGAAATATTATCAAAAAATCAGTATTATTACCCAAATAATAGAAAAAAATGTATAACAAAAAAAATTTTCTCGCACCTGACAGTAGACATTCAATGGCAGCATATCATGCGTTTATTGATAACGCTTCTATTGCTAAATTACGTATTAGTGATTGCCAACACGCAATCTTGTTGTGGAATGATTTGACAAAACCAAAACAAGTAGAAGAAATGTTAGAAAAACTGAAATCCCTACGAGAAGGTATTTTAGGTTTTGAAGAATATATAAAACTGAAATATGTTAGAACATAAAAAAAAATAAATGATATGATAGAAGATTTACAAAACGAAGTGTGGAAAGATGTTATGGGATATGATGGAAAATATCAGGTGTCTAATATGGGGAGAATAAAATCATTAATAACAAATAAAATATTAAAACAAAGTAATAGTGCGGGATATCTATTAGTTTTTTTAAAAAAAACAGTAAAGGCACACCGACTGGTTGCAGAAGCATTTATACCAAACCCACAAAATAAACCACAAATCGACCACATAAACGGCGTAAAACATGATAATCGTATCGAAAACCTAAGATGGGCAACTGCAAAGGAAAATAAAAATAATCCTATAACAAAAAAATATATTCCGGTTAGTGAAAATGGTTTGAAACTTTGTAATAAATGTTCAGAATATAAAACAATCGAATATTTCCGCTATAATTATAGTAATGTTTGTCGAACATGTTGTAATAGACAAGGAAATGAATTAAAAAGAAAAAAAAGAATTCTAAATAAATATAATGGAATAAATGAAAATGTTGAATACTTAAGAAAAGTATTTAAGAAAAGTATTATCAACGATATGAAACTTTGTCATAGATGTATGGAATATAAATTATTTGAAGAATTTAGCGAAAATAGAAATGTTTGTCGAACATGTAGAGGTAAAGAAAGAAATAAATATAAAAAAAAATAAGTATAAGTTATTAAATATCAGTTAAATACCATTTGAATAATAGGGGAATGGTATTTTGGATATTAGTTAAAATTTTTTTCTGGAATTTTTTTTTAACAGCGATGCGCGATGATGCGTTTGCCCATGTAGACCCCTACCCTCCACCCACCCCTCTAGGGGGGGTCCGTATAGGGTAGGGTGATGGACACCCTACCCTAAATAAATGTTAAAATATTATTTTCCTATGCTGTCATCAAATATTTCATTCTATTTAGTTCGGTTTGAGTTTTAATAGATGGCTCAATATCTTTTGACCAAAATTCGTAATACAAATAATCTAATAATCTCTCTACTAATATTTTAATATCAGTATCATAATCGTAATAATTATATATTTCGTGGTCTGTTTCGCTCAGTGGTTTTCGTTGTCCACGTGCTAATATTTTACCTTTGCCACGTCTGTAATAACCTATTCCGCCGCGTATTATAACGTTTGCGTTATATTGCGTAATTGTTTCTTGTTCTGTATTATTTTCAATAATACCTTCTTGTAAACCTATCCTTATGGTTACTTTTTTTGCGGATGCTCTAAAGTGCGCATCCTTATGGTTCGTATACCATCCGTTGTGTGTACCCTCAAAAGTATTTTCAGGGACTAACATATTAAAATATATGCTATTTGTTTCGCTATCGAATTCAGTTTTTATAAAACCAATTTTTTCGATTCTCGCTGCGTCAAAGTCAAATTTGACAAAATTTTTACCTACAAATTTACCAATTTTCATGATATTTAAATTTTTTCGATTATTATTATTAAAATTGTAATATAATATTTAAATAATATTCTGATCTGATCCGGATATGGTATTATTTTTAAATGTTAAAATATGTTAAAATGGTATTATGATATTTTAACATTTATTATGACCTGCTTCGCTTCGCTTGGATCAGAATATAATTTTAGAATTATATTAAAGATGTTAGTAGTCAAAAAAGATAGGATGATATGGTTCAGAAAATATACTTTGAATTATATTAAGAATATAATAATAATTAAAAAAGATACGGTCATGGAACGGTTAAGAACGGGAGTCATTTTCAACGATTTTGGGGTCAAGATCATAGGTTTCAAAAAAGGTAATAGTTTCGTACTTCGTGCATACAGCAAAGGTAATTTGATCGAAACAAGTATAGAAAATCCGACTTTAGCGGAACGCGGAACTTTCATACAAAGGTATTTGTAAGCGGTTCAGAAAAAAAGATAATATTTATATTAAGAGCATAATAATTAAAAAAAATAAAAAAATGATACTTGTAAAAAAGAATAACGCTAATAGCGAAAAAACAGAGGAAATAAGGTTTTCAAACGCTTTTTTAGTGGAAAAATGGGGACAAGAAAATCGTCCGGAATTTGGAACACGTGGGCGCGCTTCAGGAAAAACGGCAAACGAAAAAGCGGTTAGACAGTCCAAAATAGCAAAAAGAGAGGGCGGCAGGAATTACAAAGGAACTTCGGGACGTATCAGCAAAGATGGTAGTCAGGGTTACTTTGACGTGGATAGCAAGGGAAGATTAATTTGTGTTTAACAATATACTCAAATGAGTACTTAAAATTGAATAAAATGAATAATACTATAGGATATACCGAGCGTTACCTAATGGGTTTAACCAGTGGTAAAAAAAGTGGCAAAGAAAGGGTTTCGTTATTAGACTTTACATTTGAGTTTCGGGGTTATGGACATTATAGAGTTATATACGAGTCACCCAAAACATACAAACGTTGGTCAATAGTCACTGATGACATGCCGTTGGTTGATGCGACAAAAAACAGTGAGGGACCAACACAAAAGGATTTAAACCGTTTGAAAGCGTTATGCAAAAAAGGCGGTATTTACGGAAAATAAAAGATACTCAAATGAGTATATATAACAATATTATGCCCGTTGTGAAACGCGCTTCTTTTTTGATTATTATGCAGTGTTCCGCTCGTTTGTTCGGGTGGGACATTTTTATATGATCAGAACATACTATTCAAATTATATTAAAGATATAATAAAAAATAATAATTAAAAAGAAAAAGATATGAATAACAAAGAAAAATGGGTGTTTTTAATAACATATTCGATTGTAAGTATTATGGTTCTTGTTGGTAGTGTAATAATTGTAAATAACATAGGATAAAATGAAAAATAATTGGGAAATAGTAGATGATAACGGTACGATTTATTCCGGAACAGAAGATGAGATGCACGATATTTTTTCGGAAATAGTTTATAAAGACAATGAAGATCCGGATGGTCATGAGTTTAAATGGACGGGTGACTTGCGCCTTATTCAAGTGTGGGCAATACATATATAGAGGCATGGGACTGTGAAAGTCCCTTGCTTTTTCTTTACTAAAATGAATGTTAAAATATGTTAAAATTCATTATGATATTTTAACATTTATTTTGATATGGATCAGAATATTATTTTAAATTTATATTAAAAGTATTAATAATCAAAAAAACATATAAACATGAAAGATTTTAGATATAATGACTTGACGATTTCGCTGGATGAATTGAAAAGTGTGGCAGAAAATTATGCAGAAATGTATTATTACGATACCGGAAACGGCGATTACCCGACAGATCCGATGACTATGTTTGAGGATGAATTCGGTTGTTGCGACGACCATGAGCGTTATATGAATTTGTTTGCAGCGTACATAACTTTGTGCGAAACATACAAAAATGATGAGAGCATAAAAGTAAAATACGAAAAGTGTGAAGTTTGCGGCAATTACAAAGATGATTGCGTATGTTATTATAACGCAAATATCGAGAACGACCGCGAAATACTGAAAAAACTTTTTGGTGATTTTTTTGATAATTGTCCCAAAGGTTACATCGGCGAGGATATTACAAAAGAAGTTTTTGTAGACAATTGTTATCACAGTAGAATATACAAGGTAAAAGAAGTTTTTGAAAGTGTTTTGATGTGTATGGAACGAAACAACCCGACCGAAGCGGCAAAGATTAAAGAAGTTATTGAAACGGCGAAAAACGAATTGAAAGTAATAGACTTATAAAAACAATTTTCGGGACATAGTCCCGATTTTTTTTGTGTTAAAATATAAATGTTAAAATATGTAAAAATTGAATTAACATATTTTAACATTTAATTTCAATGTGGTTCAGAATATTATTATAAATTTATATTGAATAAAATTAATAATCAAAGAAAAATGAAAAAGTTTGTTAAAAGTCTTATATTTGTAATAATAGTTTTATTTGTGTTATCAGTTATAATCAAACAATTTACTTTTGGGGATATGATAATCATATTAATTTGTTTGGTTTGTTTTAGTTCGGTTATAAAATGGTTAAAAAAATAGATATTATGTTAAGATATACATGGGTAAAAAAAACGGGAAAAAGAACGGTTGATGTTGGCGGCGTTTGGGTAGATAGTTATGAAGTTATTCTAGACGGCGGCGAATCTTCGGCAAAGTTTGTAGACGCAAAAATCGGCAGTGAGGTTTTTGTTTTAGCGAAAAAAGAATATATTGAAGAATTAGGTATTATCGTCTGGATTGATTAGGATCAGAACATATTATTCAAATTATATTAAAACTATAATTAAAAATAATAATCAAATAAAAATAAATAAGATGAGCGCATTAAAATATTTTTTGAGTAGAGAGGTAGAATTTGGTGAAGGATCGACGTGGTACACTCCTAAAAATTGGTTACAAAGTTGTAAAGATGTTATCAGAGCGGACTACATTGATACGACAAGTTCGGCGGGCGATTGGTGCGGTTACGTTGCCATAAAAGAGGATGACGAAATAGCATTAATTAGTTTTGAACAATACAACAACTGGCCGAGTGGTAACGGTTTCACTTTAGAAATTGATAATACTGTTTTTGCTTTTGTTAGCGATGCTTCAGATATTGATGACGCGGTTAGAGGTTACATTGAGAGAGATTTTTAGGATCAGATAATATCATTAAAATTATATTAAGAATATAATAATCTAAAAAATAAAAAAAAAATGTACGTAGTAGAATATAAAAGAACGATAAATGTTACAAACGTGGATACCCACAAAAACGACTTAGATATTGAGAAGTGGACGGCAAACGAAAACAACGTGTACGGTTATGTATGCAAGGATAAAAAGGGAAATGTAATCGGAACAAAATATTTTATGGAACACGTAAATATTCGAGAAGTTACCCTACATTTTCGCAGAGACATCAGAAGTAGAAACATAAAATTAGCGGCGTAATGAATAAGAAAGCGACAAACAAAGACCCCCCAGAAGTAATAATAATATGATATAATAATAGATAAGTTTAATTAAAATAAAAACGGACAAGACCGAAAGTACGCGGGAAACAGCGTAGACACCAGTAGGTTTTGTCCGTTTTTTCATATTTTAACATTTTAAAATACAAAAAAATTCCTCTGTATATGTTTCAATTTAGAGCAAACAATAATATTACAGGTTTTACCCTATTTAGTTAGTTGTTATAGTTTTAGAGGTTTTTACACTACTTAATAATTACATTTGAAATATTATTTTACGCTTTTGTTTGCGGTTGCTTTTGTCTGTATTATAGGACGTTTAATTCTTCCACCTTCCAGAGGTTATTCCTAACAGTTGCGGTTGCTTACAGTTACGTTAAAGAACGTTTCTTTTGAAATAAAAGGTAATGATAAAAACATTATTTTCTATTACAAATATAAATAGTAGGAAAAAATATAAATGTTAAAATATGTTAAAATAATATTATGATATTTTAACATTTAAAATCGTCTGTATAAAATTAGATCAGAATATTATTTTAATATTATATTAAAAGTATAATAATCTAAAAAATAATATTCAAATGGAAAATAAAAAATGTTTGTGGTGTGGTAGTCATGTTGAGGATTTAAAACATTATCTTTGTATAAATTGCGACAGCAAGTACTACCAACAAAAAAAATAGCGGATCAGAAAAAAGAATAGAAATTATATTAAAAGCATAATAATAACAATAAAAATAACAAAAAAATGAGTACATACGAATTAGTCCCAACAAACGGACGCAAAAGTTTTTACGGAAAAGCAGTAGTGCAACCCCTCGCCGACGGTTCACAAAGGTTATTCAGTTACGGAACTGTTATAATGACAAGAAACGCGGATGGTACAATGGTACGCCACTGGACAGGATGGAGCGCAACAACTGGAAACCACATTGCAAGTTTCAGCGGACTGAATAAAAGCAAATTTTTAGACCTAGAATTAGTCTGGTTATAAAAAGTAACAAATTACGGGAGGGGTAAAAAATACCCCACCCGTTTTTATAAACTCAAATGAGTAGTTGGATCAGAAAAAAGAACACAAATTATATTGATAACATAAGAATAAAAAAAATATAAGAAATGACACGAGAAGAAATTTTAAATGGAATTTTGCAATTAGCATCCTCAAAAGGTAGTTATGGTAGATTATATCAAGCCTTACAAGATCCCGATGCGCAAGATGCTTTCTTTGAAAGTTACCCGCCAGAGAATTATAAAAGTTTCATTAAGTTTATTATGGACATTGAGGGATAAACGCCCTTAGTCCGTAAAATGGGACGCCGTCCCCGATTAAGTAGAACGGAACGGACTCCGATGGTTTGAAATAAAACCACCCGTTCCACCCCCGCGCAGGGCATCGCCGGCAATATCTGCCCATCATTGCGGGATTCCGCCCCCCGATAGTTAGATGATTAGACTTAGGGGGGTATTTTTTTTACTACTCAAATGAGTACAGATCAGATAATATCATTCAAATTATATTAAGACTATAATTTAAAAATAATAATTAAAAAAAATAAAGAAATGGAATTAAAAAATTTGTTTTCAGAAAAATTTGTAAACATTGGTTGGTCATTAGAAACCGCCCCAGAAGACGTTATCAATGAAATGTTTGAGAATGATAACGACCGAAAACCTAATACTGAGGATTGGGAATTGATAAACAAACAAATTTACATATTTGAACAAAAGTATCGCGAAATTTTGAGCGATTATGTTAGTGGCGCATCTTATGATGAGGGACATGATAGTTCCGATTGTTTTGTCGGAGGATGTGACGCAAGTTTAAAAGATATTGTTGCAATAATGGAAAAAGGCGAAGATGTGGGCGGCGGCGAATTCGTTTTCACCAGTAGCAGCGGTAATTTCAATGAAAAACACGTTGAAAATTTGGATTATGTTTTCGTTACATTACGTTTTTATCTACCTACTGAATTGGTAGACTATATTGACAACAACGCGGAAAACATTGTTGAAATATTGAAAGAGGAAAACGAATAAAAAGGAATACAGAAAAAGGGACGTAAAAAGTCCCTTTTTTATAATCTATAAAAATAAATGTTAAAATATGTTAAAATTCATTATGATATTTTAACATCTATTTTTAAACTGGTTCAGAAAATATTATTCAAATTATATTAAGACTATAATCAAAAAAAATAATAATACAATGATAGATAAAATAAAAAATTATTTGGAAAATAACGGTTTCAATGGTGATGGACTTATTCAGTACCTTAATGAAACAGGGAACGACAGACGTTTTAAGGCACATTTTTTGGCGGCGTGTACAAGTTTAAGAAGTGGGACAATACAATACAGAGGTCAAAAATATCATTACTATTGTTACCCTACACGTTGCGAAGTAGAACGAATTTTAAACTAAAATGATATGAATGAAAATACATGGGAATTGGGAGGCGGTTATTACGCTGTATTCAAAGGAAACAGTATCGAACCACAAATAGTATACCGACCGAACAAACAACAAAGGAAACGAAAATAAAACAGCGTCGCTCACTTGAGCGACCCTTGTTTTTTAAATGTTAAAATATGTTAAAATCCATATCCGATCAGAATATTATTTTAATATTATATTAAAAGTATAATAATCTAAAAAATAATATTCAATGAATAAGGAAATAACATATTATATTTGTCGTAATTGCGGATGCAATTTTCAATTAATAGGCGAGCGCACAGGCGTAACAAAACAATTTTGCGACCGTTTGTGTCAAAAACGTTTCAAAGGTATTAGTTCCTATAGATACATAAACAGTTAGATCAGATAATACTATTTGAATTATATTAAAAATGTTAGTAAATTTGATTTCATAATAATAATAATAAAATAAAAGTACAATGAATGATAAATTAAAAAATGATTTGTGTGAACATCTTCAGCAAATACATGAGCGTGACTTAGTAGATTTGCACCATCAATATTGTGAGGCAATGAATTACGGAGACGACGAAATTTACGATATTGAAACGTTTTTCAACGAGTTTTTCTGCGGCGTTAAAGATTTATACAGTGACGTTATTTGTCGGATAAACTACGGTAATTTCAGGGACAATGACGATTGGGCAAAATTTGACCACAATGGCAACATTATTTCTACGTCGAGGGTAGAAGATTGGATTGATATTGACGAAATGGTAGACTATATCATTGAAAACGATGATGACCTTTCAGATACCGATATCCGCGATATTTTAGAAGAATACGAAGATGCGGACGACGACGAAGATGACGGGGACGAAGAAGATGACGAATAAAAGGTAATTTCATATAAAAATTCTTATCGAATTTTCTAACGCGGTTTGTTGAGAAACACACCGCGTTTCTCACATGGTATGTACTCAAATGAGTACACCTCAATATAAATGTTAAAATATGTTAAAGTCATTTTATAATATTTTAACATTTATTTACTCCCACAACGATTTTATGATCAGATTATACTATTTATAAGTATATTTACAATTACAACGGGATTATAAACCTTTACGGAAAATAAAGGTTATTTGACTGTTTCAAACGTAAAATCCCGATACAAAACTTCCGAGCGTCAAGTTATCACAGTTAAAGACGCTTTTTTTGATCAGAAATATTAGTAAACATTATATTAAAACTATAATTAAAAATAATATAAAATGACAAGTAGGACAGCAAAAATTGTTGCACTAGATTTGATATGCAGCACTCAAGACAGGTTGATTGAAAAACTATTTGAGGGAATAGGTTTTAATATGACCGACACAAAAAGAATTGAAAAAGAATTGAATATTATCTTTGACCAACTCGGTAAAAGGTCATTCAATTTATCAAAACATTCAATAGACGTGTTAAACCAAAACACAATCGAAAGACGGGGACAATAAAAAGTCCCCTCTATTATTCGATCAGAATAATATCTTAATATTATATTAATAGCATAATAATCTTAAAAAAATAATATCATGAAAATAGAAAATAGAATTACGTGTATTCACTTCCCAAACGGTTGTAACGAATGCGCTTTGTCAAAAAAAGAAATTGAAAAAGACGGTTGTAACCTTACCGTAAACCAGTTGAACAAACTTAATAAAGCATGGGGACACCCGTTGCTTTTAAAAACAACAAAGGACACAATACGCTTTGTAGGGTATTCCGATTGGCACAGCGTACATTACATGACCGATCCATATAGACGTTCACAGTGCGTAAAATGGGTAATGCAATTAATTGAAGAAAACAAATTGCAAACGGTGCAAGAAAAACACGAACAAAATATAGAACATTTGAGTAGATTGGAACAAGCAAAAAAGTGGGACTTATGCACAAGGGATGTTATTAAACATCTACGAAAACAAATTGAAACAACTGAAAAACGTAAAACAACGTGCGAAAAATGTGGGCAAATTGTGTGGGATAACCAACAACATAACTGTAATTAGATCAGAAAATATTATTCAAATTATATTAAAACTATAATAAAAAATAATATGACTTATAATAAAGTAACTTTAAAAATGGGTGGTATATTAGACTTTTTAGAAGCATACCTACCCGAATACTATAGAAGTAGCGACGTGGCACGTCTCGACGATATTAGTAAAATATTGAGCGGAGAATCCGATGAAGATGTGACGGAAGCAGCAAAAATAAACTTGTTCCACGAGTTTAATGAAATACAGGATAAACTATTTTTAAGGGCGTTACCACATTATAAAAAAGGGTAGTTATGACAATAGACGAAATAAAAAGAAGTCTAAAACACTATGAAAATAACCCGTTACATTTTATCATTGAAGATGGTAACGGTAAAATTACCCTCAAAAAAGTGAAACCTCAAAAGTTAAAACTTATAAAAACGTAAAGTATTTTTTTTGATTATTATTATAATTTTCGGTATTATTATATTTGTAATAATATCGAAAATTTTTTTTATGGCAGCAGATAAAACATTAATAGAAGACTTTTTTTTTCAAGACCACGGTAACAATGTTTACAAGGCATATTATATCAGTCCAAAAACACGTAAAAAATGGGCGGCAAAAATTGATAATATAACACTTATAAACAATACACTGTTTTCAGATAAACCAAAACAAAAAGACCTAAATACACTCAAAAAACTATGCAAACAAGGCGCAACAGTAGAAACATATATAGTGTACGGAGCAGGATGTAACGAATGCGAAAAACAACGTATAAAAGAAGAACAAGAACGAAAAAACCGAAAAGTATTGATGACACTGTAACATATTAAATGTTAAAATATGTTAAATTATATTTTATGATATTTTAACATTTAAAAACCACCCCACAAAATAAATGTTAAAATATGTTAAAACCAAAACACGATCAGAATAATATTTAAATATTATATTAATAGCATACGAAATAACAAAGGGACGTTATTCTCTTATATCATTCGTAATTAGATCAGAATAATATGTGAATATTATATTGATAACATATTAATCACAAGGCGAAACCGTTTGATACATTCAGTTCGGAATAATAGCACGATGCCTATACTGAACAATAAAAATGACTTCGCACTTGTTATTTCATTTTAAATATTATAAAAATAACATTTAAAATAATAGTAAAATATGATAATATCATAATATTATTACTATGTTATTATGTAATAATATATGAATGAAATGTGATTGTAACTAAATAGTTATGACCTGGCGAAGCGTGGTCCAAAATGAAATTAAAATTGTAGTAAAATGTTATTTGAGATGGTAGGATGGAATTTCAAAAAAATTATTAATTAAATGTTAAAATATGTTAATTGTTTTTTAGAATAACACATCTCTCATGTAAAAATACCATTTTAAAATTTTTTACCTATGATTTTGACCATTTTTTTAGTTTTCAGCATATAATAAAATAATATTCAAATGGTATTTAGACCTATAAGTTGCTCAAGGTCAATGTGTACTCAAATGAGTAGTTGTCAGTGGGGTTATTTTTTATGGTTCAGAAAATATTATTTAGATTATATTACGAATATAATTTTTAGAATTGATAACAGATAAAAAAAATATAGATATGGTAAATGTGATTAATCCCTGCAATGTAGGATTTGATTTAGATTTTTTACATAAGAAGTCTGATGAGTTACAATGCAGTTTAAATAGTTATTTAAATCCTATTGGTATTAGGGTTTTTATTGAGGAATGTTTTAAAGGCACTAATAGCGATTTGTTTATTTTTGTTATTAAGACGAAGTATCAATTTGCTTCTGGTGTTGAATGGATTGACCATCGGCGATTTGAGACTGAAAAAGGTAGTTTGAATGACACGTTTCACAGATTGTATGATTTGTATTATCGTGTATTGTGCGAATATTTGGTTTTAGATAAAAAAACCTATTTGTACAAAGTTTGTGCGCAATGCGGCAAAGATTACGTTCCGGAACAAGGTTCTGATACATTTTTCAATGATACTTATTGTAGTGTTAGGTGTTTTGCGTTATCGGATGAGTAGTTTTGGATCAGAAAATATTCTTTGAATTATATTAATGATATAATTAAAAACAATATTTAGATAAATGAAAGTCAAAATAACAAAAGATTTAGATTTTAAGACTCTTTGTGTTGAATGTGAACAAAACGGTAAAGAGTGTTATGTTTCTGGTCCCCGATACGGTGGTAATGTTTATACCCGTATTACGACAAATGAATATGAGAATGAAATTTTTAAGTTGATGGAAATTGATGCAAAAATTTCAGTTTTGAATGGTTTTGTTGGGATGTTTTTTGAAGTTGTTCGTAACAGTGAAGATATAACGACAAAAGAAGGTTGGGGTGCTAATTTTAGCACAATAGAAGATAAGGTTAGGGAATTAAAAGAGCGTAAAGAAAGGATATTATCTAATATTGTATAAGATTGGTATTTGGATCAGAATAAATTGTATAAATTATATTAAGAGCATAAACATTAAAAAATTTGTTAAACAATAAAAAAAATAAAAAAATGGGTAAAGTATTTGTAGAAGTTGGTTATTACGAAATAATGGTTCGTCCTTTTCGTGCGGGAGATGTTGCGCAATGTTATAGTGGTGTTGGTGGTCTTTTTGAGAGGCACACAAACGTTTTTAGGAGTTTTGACTCTTGTATGAATTTTTTAGGGCGCAAGCGTTTTGACGACAACATTTTGGTACACGTTTCGTTTGAGAACGAGGTTTCAGAGCGTTTTCCGATGTCTATTGACGATGACTTTGAGCGTACCGATTGCGGGGAGTTTATAAAAGTTGTTTTTTGAAAATTGGTTTCGTTGGGTAACGGTTTCGTATTCCGTTACCCTTTTTTCTTTGATAGGATCAGATAATATTCTTTTAATTATATTATTAATATATTAAGGAATAATAATTAAAATAGGAATAAGATGAAATATTTTAGTGTTGGTAAAACGGTTTATGAAATGACTGATTTAAAATTTCAGGAACTTTGTAATAAACATCCGTATGAAAATTTTGATGGTAGTATTGCGCCTAATATTTTCAGGTGTGATAATATAACAGATGAAGATGATCTTTTTGAAGTTATTACTTGGATAATTGATAATTCAAATATTCTTTTGTTTTTAGAGGGGATATTTTAATTGATCAGATAATATTATTTAGAGTATATTTAGAATATAATTTTTGAATAACAATAATAAAAATAAGAAAAACATGAAAAAGGAATTGTATGTAGGCGATTTGTGTTACGTATTACGTGGCGATTGTTGGAAGCGTTTATGTGATAAGATGAGTTTAAGTAACAATTATGACCATTGTATTGATGATGGTATGGTTTTGAATGGTACCCGTCATGGCGATGGTTGTTATTATGGTGACAAAGAATATAGTCGTAGTTTCGTTGTTGATGGCGATGGTAGTTATCCAGTAGATAGTGGTACTTTGGGCATGGTTTGGTTAGATAAAGTTACTGATCAAAGTGGTCTTTATTTAGGTAACGTGTTCACCATTGAAGTTTCCGAGTTTGAGAATAATTTACCGTCTTTAGAAATTGAAGATGATAACGGTATTTTGTATTTCAGAGTTGGTGGTAATTTGATTGAGCGTATTGATACGCTGTGTGAGGATGATAATATTGATAGTTGGGAAGATGAGGATCCCGATGATGAATATTATCGTGAGGAAGATGAGTCCGATGAATAAGAGTTTTTTTCCTATTGTATATTTTTTGATATGTTTGTAATTATCGTCAATTAATTCTATCATTGATGTTGGCGATTGTGTCCGCTGCCGATTAATTCTATATTTGATGTCGGCGGCGGTTTTTATGTATATACTCAAATGAGTACTGTGTGGTGTTGTGTGATATGGATCAGAAAATATTATTAAAATTATATTAAGAGTATAATAAAAAAAATATTAAAGAAATGGATTGTCAAGTAAATAAAATAGTAGATAGGAAAATAAAAGGTTACATACGTGGTCAGGTTGCGAAATATAAGCGATACGCTATTTCGGTCAAGGGTAAGGATTCTATTGATTCTTTGAATGATAAAACACGTTTTCATTATGAGAATTGTGAGCGTTTTATAAACACGTTTGATGATGATTTGACGTACTATCAAAAAAGTCTTTATTTGGATTTTACGAATGAATCTTTAGAAGATGTAGATAAAACGGTTTTTGGTTGCTATGTTGATGGTGTTTGTGTTGGTTACAAATGGTTTTAATACATAAAAGGAAATGAAAAATATACAAAGTGATAAAGTTTGGGGACAATGTGAGGGTATTAAAAACGCTATTATCAATCATTTTAAGGTTGCGTTCCCTTTGCCTATTGAAATAATTAGTGATATTCAGGAATATGATTATTTACGGTTATTTGTTATTAAAATGGACTTTGGGGGTGGTAGTTATGCCACAATGACCGTACAGGACCGTTTTTCAGATTCAGATGCGATTGAACCATTTGTTTATTTAGATAGTATTCATATTGATAGTGGTTCTCGTGGTCAAGGTATCGCAAGGAAATTTTTAGATTGTATTAGTCAATTAGTTTCAAATGGTGTTTTCAAGTATATGAATACAAAAGATTGGTCAGATGGTTTTTGGGACTACATTATGACTGATTATTCATTCATTCGTGAAAAATACAGTAATGGTTTTCTTTACGGGTAATGTTATTTGGATCAGAAAATATTATTAAAATTATATTAAGAGTATATTAAAAACAAATTAAAAAAATATAAAATGGAAAACAAGGAATTGTATTTAGGTTTAAAAGTAGATTTTACGGATGGTTCTCAGCCGTTTGAATTGATTAAAGATAATGCTGGGACTGGTTGGTTTGCTCCTAGCCGTTGGTTAGAAACGTTACCTGGTGTTATTAAAGTTGAATTGGCGAATACGACGAGTTCGTCGGGTGATTGGGATGGTTATTTTGCCGTTCAAAGTGGTAATAGAATTTACCTGGTTTTATTTTTTCAGGAAAATAATGAAATTGGTTATACATTGCACACTGAAACCGACGTTTTTTCGATTGTAGATAGTGTTGATGAAATTGAGGATGCTGCAAACAGTTTTTATGAATCTTTGAATGAATTGTATTTTGAAGATTACAGTGATGGCGATTGTCCTCTTTGCGGTGCAGAAGGCGAAGGTTGGACAAGTAGTTGTGCGTATTGTCACCGTCCGGATCCTCGAATTGATGACGTTGAAAATGATTAATTGATAAAAAATATTCCGTTGTTATAGTAATATAGCAACGGATTTTTTTATTTGGTTCAGAAAATATTATTCAAATTATATTAAGACTATAATAAAAAAAAATATTATGGTTTCAGAGAAGGCGAAGGAATTATATAGCAGTTTATTGTTATGTAGTGATAAGGTAAAAGAGCGACAAGCGTTTGCGAATGAATTTTGTACTGAATTGTGCAAATGTTTCAAGTTGAAAGTTGTTGAATTGCGGGTTTGTAATGTTCCGCAGGATTCTCGGATTGTAAATGGTGTTTGTGTTTCAAAGGTAAAAGGGAAATACATCCCACAGCAAAGAATGATTGTAATTTTCAATAAGACGGCGGTACGTAAACAAGTTGTAACAATAAAAGTATTTGTCAATACAGTTTTGGAGCAGTTTGTATTTTATCAAAGTCCTAATACGGATGATTTTTTAAATCGTCTTTCTGATTTAAAAAAAGAATTGACAAATTAATAAAAAGATAAAAAATGAGACTTTGTACAAAATGCGGTAGAATTGCTGGTGGTGGTTTTTCACCACACAGAATTAATGGTGAAATTGTTTGTCGGTTGTGTTACGATTTATTATCGAAACAACGAAAACCGTCTAGCCTTATGAAAAAGGTTATAAAAAAGTGTCTTAATAGGTATAATAATACTCAAATGAGTACAAGCGGATAATATTATGGAGACATACGGATATACATTTGAAGATATATTTCATGCTGCTTTAGAATACAACAAAACGTATCGAAAAATAGGTAGAAACGATATTTGTCTTTGTGGTAGTGAAAATAAATATAAAAAATGTTGTTTATCAAAATACTCTTATTTTGGTATTCAAAAAATGGCAAATGAATTTTTACGTAATGAAACACACACTTTAGAGGATGCCGAATATTATTGTACGGTACATAGAATAAGAGAATGGAACCATACATACGGTTTTGATTATGTTTCTCACAAAATTTGAGCGATCAGAAAATATTATTGAAATTATATTAAGAGCATAGTAAAAACAAAAAATAACAATAAAAAAAATAAAAGAGATGATTAATTTAGAACATAAAATTGTAGCGTACACTTTCGACGAATTGAGTAGTGATGCTAAAGAAGTGGCAAAGGGAAAGATTCTTGAAATTGATAGGGATCCTATGATTTTTTCGGGAGATCTTATTGATTTTTTAGAATGTGAGTATGGTTTGAATAATTTGAAAACCTATTATTCTTTAAGTTATTGTCAGGGTGATGGTTTGTGTCTTTATGGTAACATTTACGACAATGAATTGTTTGACAATGAAAAATTTTCAAAAATTGCTTTCAAGGGAATACATTGGAAACAAAAAGAGGGTTTGAGGTCGGTTCTTTCTGGAATTACATTTACACATCATGGTAGATATTATCATGAACGGTCAGTAACAATAGACTCGGATTCTTATAACGCAAGTGATAAACAATATGTAGTTATTGACAAAATTGTCGAAAACATTGAAAAATGGTATTTTGAATTTTGTAATGAATGGAAAGGGATAGGTTATGATTATTTTTATGAAATAACCGATGAGGATGCATCTTATTTTTGCAATGACAATGATATTCTTTTTCATGAAAACGGTAAAAAAGTTAGTGGCGAATATTGTATAGCGTCTTAAAACATAAAAGAAACGGGTTGTTATCAAGGGCAACCCGTTTTTTTCGGTTCAGAAAATACTATTAAAATTATATTAATACTATAATAAAAAAATATTAAAAATGAATACAATATATCGTAAAACAAAAAAAAGTCAGAGGAAAGTAAAATCTTTTTCTTTGGGAATGTTTGATGATGCTATGAAATATGGTTGGAATTTAGCAGAAAAAAATAGAAACATTGAATATTTTATCATAACTGAAGATAGTAAATGTTTAAGGTTTAACAGACAAATAATTTTATAATAAAATGAAAAGTACCTTTGATATTATGTCGGAAACGACGGAATTGTTTTGGCGGTTTGCGAGTCAGTTACCTGAAAATTATATGCAGGAAATTTTTGGTAAAGATGACCCAGTTTTAGCGGATAGATGTTTGCAGTTACCAAAATTAGGTATATACGGTTTTTATACGTTATTACACAGTCTTACTTCGGATGAAAAAAAGTCTTTAACAAAGTACATAAACAGTGTTGAAAAAAGAGGATGGAGACCGTAATGAATTTGGGGTGTGATACTCCCCTTTTTCAAATAAATGTTAAAATATGTTAAAATCCAAATGTGATCAGATAATACTATTCAAATTATATTAATAGTATAATAAAAAAAAGAAAATGAAAAGTATAAAAAGCGTGATGGAAATGTCCCCAGAAGAAATTGGTTTTGAATTGGGGAAAATTGTTAAAAACATATTTCTATTAAGTGATAAATTATCAAGGTTACAGTGTGGTGTGGACGTTAACGCGGGTTACAGTACATACGGTAACTATTGCGACGAACAAATAAAAAATGTTCGCAAACGGATGCGAATATACATGAGGCGATACGAAGCGATAACGGGGTTGTCTTATGGTCATAATTCAGTGATTATTTAAAATAAAAAAATATAAAAAATGAGAGTTAAAAGATTAAGCACAAAAAGCAGTTACCAGCTTCATGAAATGGATTTTGGGAATTTTCATTATACGGGGTCGGTAAAAGGTATGAAAGCGAAGTATTACGGTCTAAATGCTTTGTTGGTACGTCAGGGGCAGTACATTTATAATGTAAGTTCGCAACCAGATATTTATCATGAAATTGCGTATTAGGTTCAGAATATTCTATTGAAATTATATTAAGACTATAATTAAAAACAAACATAAAATAATAAGACAATGGTAAATAGAATTGAATTAAGTAATGATTTTTTCGGTAAGGAACTTTTGTACGGAGCTATTTGTACGTACAATGGTCGTTTGGAACCTTGGGATTTTGACTCTTCTATTTTAGAAGATGACGATGATGATGCCGAATACGATTTTGATAGCGACGGTTATTTTATTGAAGTTGAAGACCGTCTCAGAGAGTTTTTTGAAGGTTGTGTTTTTGAAACGATTTTTAAACCGTTAGGGTTTTCAAAATTGATTTATGAAAAATTGGAAAGACCAAAACAGTACAATTATTACGGTGACAGAGTTTTATTCTCTTTAGAATATGATACCGATGTATTTAGTGCTGATTTTGAAAATTGGGCGTATTGTAAAATTGACGATTTGGTTGAAAACGATACTTTTGTGGAGTTTTTAAAAGACAATTTTTCAAGTTATCCTGGTTTTTCAAGTTGTACCCCGAATAACACAAATGATTTGAAAGTAGAATTAGCACGTAGCGAACATCAAGCGATTAATGCTTTTCTCGCTGCATGGGTTGCTACTGAAATTGCAAACGGTGCTATTGACGGTATTGACGAATATGATTTTGATAGAGAAGTTGTCGAACCTTTGTATGGTGGTATCGAATTCTGGTACAAATTAGAAAAATGAATAATTTGTGGTGCGGTAGTACAAATTACTGCCGCACCATATTAATATACTCAAATGAGTATTACAGATCAGATAATATTATTAAAAGTATATTTATACTATAATTTAAAAACAAGGAAAACGAATATGAATAATATTGAGAAGTTAGAAGTAGAAGATCAACGTAAAAGCGTTATCAAAAAGGTTATTGATACGATATTTTCGGTTGAAGTTACAACACAATTTGATACAATTTCAAGTTGGATTGATAAAATGTATGCTGATAAGTCGTTATCGAGTTGTGAGTATTATTTGTTTCATTTGTTATTAGAAAAACATATCGAACAATTTGATAAAAATAAAAGACTTCAATGTAGTCTCAATGACGACGTAGATAATAATGAAATTAGAAATATCAATAGAGATTTTAGTCGCTTTGCGGGGCAAATTATCTTTGATTATTTCACAAATGAAGAAAGTGGAATATATAAAGAAAAAGTGTTTTGTAATGTATATGATTTACCATTGAATATCAATTTGATTAAAAGCGATGTTGTAAAAGGCGAAATTACAGTTTATTTGCAAAAACCTGGTCGTTTGATTGGTAAGGCTGGTAGAACCATTGACGAATTAACAGAAGTTATACGTAAAAAAACTGAAATACCTTACATTCAAATTTTGATTGTAGAAACATTTGGTAGAACCGAAATAAGATATGATTATTAGGTTCAGAAAATACTATTCAAATTATATTAAGAGCATATTAAAAAACAAGTAAAAACAGATTAAAAAATAAGACAATGGACAAAAAGGAATTTCATGCAATATTTCAGCTTTCAAAAACTGATATTTTTGAAGTCAGGTATTACAGATTAGAGCGTAACGTAACACAACATTTTGCGACGGCTGGTGCAAGTTTTATAAGAAGTAAACGTGATTATTGGCGTTGTGGTCAATGTCAGGTAGATTTGTTAGAAAATTATCCCGCAGCACAAAAATTCTATCAAAAGTGGGACAAATGGCACTTGATGGAAATGGATACTGATACGTATCGTGAAATGAGAGACGAATTGAAGGATTTATCCGCATGGTACAATTATATAGTATCGGAAACGGAACCGAGTTTTGATGAAATTAAAGAATTGTCGAAACAAAAATTGAAAAGATTTGTAAAATTGTAAAATGAATATTAAAAACGTTGGTAGTAATGAATTACCAACGTTTTTTTCACTTAATAAAACATAAAGAAAATGAAAAAATATTTATGGACTTTGGTTATATCAATACTTTTAGGATTATTTACAATGCGTAATATATCCTTTTATTTTAATCCTGGTGGAGTTATTACCCTAACTAGTTCCATTGCTTTTATGGCACTATCTTTAAATATAGGTATTGTTTATTTTATACTTATGGTTATAAGATTGGATCTTAGCGATATCAAAAGAATGTTAGAAGACAAAGAAAAAAAGGGGTAGTCGGATCAGAAAATACTATTCAAATTATATTAAAAGTATATTAAAAATAAGATTAAAAAAAATAAAAAAATGGACAAAAAGGAAATTAAGGTTATAGTAGCATACGGGCAGGGCAATGGTTACGGTGATGGTAACGAGTATGCTTTTTTCACAAATGAATTACATAATGTAAGACCTTTCAAAAAAGGTTTGAATAATGCAGCTAGAATAGCGTGTAGATACGGTAGTATTAAAGTATATGAAAGTATCGGCGATTTTTTGGGGTTGCATGAACCGATTGATGGTAACACACTACATTGTAGTAAAGCGATTGAAAAAGCACGTGGGTTTAAAGTTTTAGGATAGGTTCAGAAAATATTTTTTGAATTATATTAAGACTATAAAAAAATAAAAAAATGACAACAAAAGAATTAATTATTAAAGGAATAGAATTAATAATACCTCATCTCGATATTGACAAGTATGATGGTGGTCAGGGAACTGATATAAAAAGTCTTGGCCGTGGTCATTTGATTCAAAACAAAGCAGGTGGTAAACCCGTTGTAAGACTTGAAGATGAAGGGTTTGGTAAAATCAATTTGGTAATAATGTTAGCGGGTACGTTATCGGTTGATGATTGTACTTCATGTTGTAACGATGCAAAGAAAATACTTAATCCTATCGGATTGTATTGTACGGATTTTACTGTGGGTACAGCTAGAACAAAACTTATTTTTAATAATAGATATGAAAGGAATTTAATTTGATCATAAAATATTATTGAAATTATATTAAAAGCATAGTAAAAACAAATAAAAAAATAAAGAAATGGAATTTAAAGTAGAATTTTCGGACGGTAATAGTTACGTATTGCGTGAGTATTTTAATGCAGGTGATGCCGATGAGTTTGGCGTTGAAGTATGGGATGCAGTAGACCAAAAATGTTTGCACAGTGTATCGGGTGCGTCTTTTTTAGAAGAAGATGACGATGATGCCGCTGAGTACAATGAAAAAGAAATTGCGTTTATTGAAAACGATTGTGTTGAAAACGGAATAATATAAAATACGATGGCAGCAAAGAAAATAAGTAATGTTAGACCCAGAGTAACGGAACATCCTGTTATTACAATAAACCAACACGATGTTATTGATTGGTTGGTTGATAACGATTGGTTGTCAGATACGGACAAGGAAACAAATTTGGGTAGGGTAGAATATTTAAACCCAGAATTGATGAAGTATATCGCTTCTGAAATGGTTCAACATATTGTTGAAAGTGGTGCGTATGACGATGCGATGACACACATTGCAGAATCGGGAATTATTGATACGTTTTTGAGAACGTTTGCGGAGTAGTAATACTCAAATGAGTACGGGGGTAGGTAACACTACCCCTATTTCTAATAAAAATTAATAACAAATAAAGATATGTAAACAAATTTGAAGACTTATACACAGGCGGAAGTTATGATTTTAATATCAAAGGCAATTTCAGAATTCACCAGAATCCCAAATTACATGGATTTAAATTTGAGGGAAAAGGCGGAGTACGAATGGAAGTTTTACCAAAAGGAATTTAACCTACCGGACCCTGAAGAGGATGACGAAAATGATATAATCATTTGATCAGAATATACTATTGAAATTATATTAAGATTATAATTAAAAATAAACATATTAAAAACAATATAAAATGGCAAACGGAATGTATGATTCAATGGTAAAAGTTGCAAAAGAAAATAGTGCGGTACACAATGGAATAAGATATTATGTTTTCGGCGAAACCTATTTTTGTCACGAAAACGATACTGATTGTGAATTCCCTTTTGCAAGGGTTTGTACGGAGTTAGAGGATCCCAAAAATTACATTGATAAGAATATGGGTTATCTTAATAGAGAATTTTTTAGTGCTTTCGAGTACGAACTCGTAAGTTTGAAACAACAACTTACAAATTTAAATAAAGAACGCAATGAAAATTTGAGAAAGCAGAGAGCGGTCAAAAAGTTAATGGATGCGAGAAATTTAGATTTAGAAGATTGTTAATGGTTCAGAAAATATTATTAAAATTATATTAAAAGCATAGTAAAAAACAAATAAAAATATTAAAAATGATAATAGTACAAAACGAATACAAAAAAGCGTTAAGAGACGTAGAAAAGATACGTGCAAACGCTATTGATTTTATCAAAAAGAGTGTTATTGAAAAACATAACGGTCGCCACGTATTAGGCGAATTGGAAACGTTTTACGAAGCACCATACGAAGACGATGTTGAATGGTTGGTTTCTGAAATAATGGTTGATGATATAAGCGGTGAAATTGTTTATTGTCATTCATACCCACAAGATGATTATGATTGGCACAATATTCATCAACTTCCTTTTGAAGATTTGATTTACGTAATGAGTTTATATAGTTAAGAATGAGAACGGTAGAAATAACATACCTTGATAACGAAGATCGAATTTTAGTAAAAGATTGGACGGATCATATTTGGACACTTGAACATGATAGAAATACATTAATGGTTACTTGTTTGAATATGGGTAAAAACAATGAAAGGTTTAGTTTTCGTAATGTGGTTGGGTTTCTGTTTAGCGTGTATGGTAGAGATAAAATCTATCCGATAGACGCTGATAACAACGGAAAAAACGAATATGTAAATTACGAGATTAAAACCATCATAGAATAAGATTTTGTTTTGTTGTTTGTTTTTATTGTCTAATTGTGTGCGGGCGGTTTTATGTGGTAGAAAAAATTTCGGTTATTAAAAACCGTCCGACACAATTTTTTTAGAAACAACAACACATCATAAAAATAACCTCTTTTTTTTTATTTTTTTTATTATGTTCGGGGGCAGCGTTTCTACTGCCCCCTTACTATTTTATATATACTCAAATGAGTATTCTGGTTCAGAAAATATTATTGAAATTATATTAAAAGAGAATTAAAAATATTAGTAAAAATAACAATTTAAAAATAATAGTAAAATGGAAAATTATCTTGTAAGACACAAAAAGACGGGTGAAGATTGGATTGTTATGTATCCTGATTTTCATAATACCGAACACAATAGATGTTTTGTTTGTGTGAACAAAGAAGGTGATATTGAGGCGATTGATATTGACAAGTTAAGACTTGTTGGTCATTTTGATAAAAACAGTGCAACATTTTTCAATCAAAACAAATGAAAATGAAGATGAAATATAGTATTTATCGTGGAACGGAAGATGATATGCGTAATGCTGGAGGTACATTATTCAGTAGCAATTTATCTAAAAAAGATGTGATTATGTTCTGCAAACAACGTAAGATTAATTACGATAGTTTTCTGGACGGCGAATTGTTATATGGTTTTTGGTTGGAGGAAGCGTAACGGTTCAGAAAATATTATTCAAATTATATTAAAAGTATATTAAAAAACAAATTAAAAATAATAAAGAAAATGAAAGGGATTAGTTCGACAGAATTTTATGCTAATTTGCGCGACGCTAATATGTGTGCGAATTGTAGTTTTTTTAATGCAAACATTTTCAGTGGTAAGTTATTTTGTAACCACCCAAAAACAGACGCAATGTTTGAAATACCGAGTAGGTCGTGTTATTGTTCTCAATGGGAGCAGAACGCTAATGGTTCAGAAGATATCATTGACGAATTGTTGGAAATGGAAGATTAACCAAATAAAAAAATAAAATGGAAAATATGATTAAGGTAGTATCGGTAGAAACGATTGAAGACGGTTCTTATGTAACAAATGTACATTTTTATACTTCTTTGAAAGAAGCGGTACGGGCAGCAGATGCTATATCGGACTTCTTTACAGAAGATGTTACAGTGTTTAACAAAGACGGTAGCCGGATTCATTATTAAGAAGTAATTTTGACCCCACTATCTTAAAATGGGTAGTGGGGTTTTCGATCAGAAAATATTATTCAAATTATATTAAGAGTATATTAAAAATAACATTAAAAAATAAAAAACATGACGACAAAAGAATTAGTTAAAAAGTATTTTGACGAAAACAGTAATGAAGTAAGCGTATTCAATGACGTTGAAACAATAAAAATTGGTTGGACTTTGGGAACTTCGGATGAACATCTTATTACCGAATTGTTCACAGACGATTTTGGCGAAGAACCTAACGACGGCGATTGGGATGTTATTAATGATAGCATTCGGGATTTTGACGGTGCTTATCGCAGCATATTAAACAATTTTGGTTCTGCTGCCTATGACGAAGGACACAATAGCGATGGTGATTTGGTAGGTTGCGTTGATGTTACCGTTGAACAACTTGCTAATATTATTGAAACAGGTGAATTTGTTTACGATAACGAAATTGTATTTACTAGCAGTAGTGGTACTTTTAACGTTGAACAATTAGACTTGTTACATCAGTCTGTATTAGCGACTTTAACGTTTTACATTCCGACTGAATTAGTATAAAGATTTTGCGCCCCATTGAACTCTAATCGGTTATGGGGCGCATTTTTACATATACTCAAATGAGTATAAACATTTTAATAAATTAAAAAAAATGAAATACTTTTGTATCGAAGGTTCTCTGTTTAAAATGACAAAAACAGATTACGGAAAACTATGTAAAAAATACCCTTACAAAAATAGGGATGGTGTTATTGAACCCGATATATGGTGGAACGATAATGATAAAAAACATTCGGAAATTTTAGAATGGATTATCCATCATTCTACTTTAATGATACCGGATGTTCAAGTTTTGAATTTTTGAATCAGGATCAGAAAATATTATTCCAATTATATTAAGAGTATAATTAAAAAAATATTAAGAAGATGTATTTAGCAGTAGACAGTCAAGGAAAAGAATATAGGTTTACATACGAACCGTATAGGGTATATCATAAAGATATATACAGCAATATAGATCGTAAAATCGGTAAGTGGAAAGCCAGAACATACAGGGATAATTTCTATCAATTAGAACAAGGAACCATTGAAAAATGGATTGGTAGAAAATTAACTTGGGATGATGCCCCTGCAAAAACTTCTCAATCGGCAGTTGATGCTAAAAAAGCGGAGCAGATGCCACAAGGTTTAATGTTGGTTTTGAGGGAACAAACCGAAGATTTGAGGGTGTTATTCCTTGAAAAAACACGTATTTATGCTGAAAACCTATTTGATTGGGCAAGTAAAATTCGTGGAAGAACCATAGAGGATTGGTGTAAACATTACAACATTGAACCATCTGAAAGATCAGATTTTAAGGTATTTCCGGCGGAGTTTTTTGCAAATGAAAAAATTAAAAAGGAATACGGTAAAATTATAAGAGAGGCAACTACTATTTACTTAACAGGAAAAGGAAAACTAATTGTAGATGCTAAAAAGAAAGCAGAACGGCACTATGAAAATTCATTGGTAAAATTAGTTGAACGGTTGGTACGTAAAGGTTTAACGGATACTAATTTCAAAATAATTGAAAAAAGTTTTAATGTTAATTTTGAATTGCTTCTCGAACACGAAATTGACGGTAAAAAATTTGTAACGAGGTGTTGGACAATCATTGCAGAGGGCGCAATACAAAAACCACATTACAGATATTTGGTTAAATGATCAGATAATATTATTCAAATTATATTAAGAACATAATTAAAAAAATAAATAAAATGAAAAATAATTTCAGTTTTAGGGTAAAAAAAGAAAACGGTCTTCGATATACCGCAAATGTTTCCGTCGAATTAGAAGACAAAGGAAAAGGACAAGTTTTCAGTGCAATGGCGGATGTTGGTAACGGTGGACGTTTTGAAATTGGTGGACAATGTTTGGATACTATCAAACAAGAATATATCTTTATGAAAGATTCGGACAAAGTTATTTTTGACGAAATATTTTATTTGTGGTCAAATTACCATTTGAACGGAATGAACGCAGGTACAAGAAGACAAAGCGATGCTATCGCAAATGGTTATGACGAATGGTATAGTAATAAAACCGGCGAAGCTAGACGTGGAATGGATTATGTTCTACAGTGTGAGTTTCTAAAATCGTTGGATCTTTATGAAGACAAAGAATATTTAGTTGAAAACGAAAACGGCGAAATGGTACCTTATGTATATGGTACGAAATGGTTATACAGGGAAATCCCTGAAACAGATTTGGTGCGTATCAAAGCATTGTTTGAATAAAATAAGTTTGGTCTGTTCGACTCACGGCGGAGTCACGGGTTCGAATCCCGTACAGACTACAAATAAACTCAAATGAGTAGTAGTATATGAAACCGTTAAGTGAACGTCGGGTTGCACACAATAGTTTGGCAAGGCGAATGTCCATGCAGTTAAAGTCAATCAATCGTAATAAGAAAATTGACTTTGATGTATATTTACCCTCAAAGGATAAAAATCTTCAAAGAGGGTTAGTATGGAATTTGGAACAAAAAAGAGAATTGATATGGTCAGTGATTATCGGTAGAAACATACCCGATTTATCATTCATTAACAGATATGATGATACCATTGAAGTTATTGATGGAAAACAACGTCTCAACACTCTTTTAGATTTTTACAATAACAAATTTACTATTGAAGAAGATGGTATTGAATATTATTTAAAAGATATGTCTGAAGAATATCGTGACTTATTTGATAAATATTATATCAATTATAACGAAATATTAGAATGGGAATCGCCATATACAGACGATTTTAAAGTCGAATGGTTCAAACAAATAAACTTTGCGGGAACACCGCAGGAAAAAGAACATTTGGATAGTTTGAGTTAGGTTCAGAAAATATTATTGAAATTATATTAAGAATATGAATAGAACGCTTAAAGAAAAAGATTATATCAGATATATTAAAGAAATAATCGAACTTGATATTTCTGATGAAGGGAAATGGGATTGTATTTTAACGGTTATATCTAGGGATGAGAATGCTATTCCCTTTATGTTAAAATTGCTTTCTATTGAAAGAAAAATAAATAAAGAAGTTTTAACAGATTGCAATGAAGAACTTTCTATTGCAATATTGCATATTGAAAAGGAAAAAATATCTAAAGATGATAGAAAGTTTCTTTCGGAACGCTGGAAAACATTTTATAATAATTGGAAAGACTGCCTTTCGTATGGTTTTGCAAACGCTAAATTTTTAAAATCAGAATAAGATGATAATAGCAGAATTTGAAACTGAAATTAAAAATGAGTTAGAAAACTTTTTTAAGTTTTGGTATGAAAACAACAAAAAAAAACCTGAACATTTTCCGTTGGAAATGGGTTATGGGGATTGGTTTGAACAATTTATATTTTTCAATAACGATATGTTAACCAAAGAATATGTATTTCCGGAACAGGAATAGGATCAGAAAATAACATTAAAAGTATATTAAGAACATAATTAAAAATAACAGATAAAATGGAAGATAATAAAATTTACCTTTTGCGTATTGGTAATAGGGAAACACAAAGTACGGAATTTATTGTGAACGATATTAAATTGTTCAAAAGTTTCGACGATGCTGTTGATTATTATAATACCGTAAAAAAAGATGCAGTTACCAATATAATTGGATGGTCGTATGAAGTGAACATAGACGAGATTCCATCAAGAACGCTATCTGAATGTTTGTTACGTAATTTTGAATACTATACGGAACATCCGGAATATCTTTATGAAGTTGAAAAACAAATGCAAACTTTAGATATTTCTAATTTGGTATACGAAGATAGTGTTTCGGATTTGATACCGGCAAACAGTTTGATTATTACGTTGAAAGATTTGGGTCAAGGTAAACCTGTTTGGGTTTGTGATGCAGTATTTCCACGTCAAGAAGGGATTTTTGAAGGAAATATTTTACACCCCAGACTAAAATATTTTAGCGATTTAACTTCAAACTTGGAAGTTGATGGTTGTCGTTATTATATGGTTGTAGAATCTTGTAAGGACGCAATTAATAAATACGGAAACTGTGTTTTGAACAATTTGGATAAAGCGGATAAATTACGTTTCTTATCTGAGTACGGTAATTTTACAGAAAACGATATTGAAGTTATTGATTTTTTTGATTGCTATGGTGAAGTAATTCGTTGTTTTGAAATTGGAGTTGTTAATGTTATGGATTTGTTCATAGTATTTGATACAATAGAAGAAGCCTTAACACACAACGAAGAATCGCAGGATAATTTTATTGAAATTGAAGGAAAATTTTATTTCTATTCGTAAAATATACATACTCAAATGAGTATATAAAACGGTGGTAGTGGCGGAGTTGGTTGAACGCAGGTGGGGTTGGGTAAGCGGCTGATATTACCCTTAACCGCACGATAACAGCAAGTCGTAATGTATGTTATCAACGTAGGTTCGAATCCTACCTATTGCCCAAAAAGTTTGTCTGTTTTGTTTTTAGTGTTGTTTTTTAGTGTTAAAACACTAGTTGCCAAACTAGTGTTTTTTTTCTTTTTTTTCAAGAACCAACACTGATCAGAAAATATTATTCAAATTTTATTATCTAAAAATAAAAATAATATGAAAAATTTAAAAATATTAAAAAACATCGGTATTGCCGTAATTGGCGGAATTGTTGGTGGGGTTGTATTTTGTATAATTGTGTTAATCGCAAAATTTATCCTTTAAAATGATAAAAAAATGAATGAATTGTTTGTATATTTTTGTATTGAGGGAAATTTTTACAGAATGCCATTGGTAACTTACCAAAAGTTTCGTAAATTGTTTCCGGGGTTTGACCCCCATGTTAGTCCACACGAAGTTTATAATGAATCGGGTTTTAAAACAACACATGATAAATCTTTGGATTGGATTATTGATAATTCAGAATTCCTTTTTAGTAACGTAATAACATTAAATTACAGTGGAAAAGACGTGGACTAGTAAAGAAATTATTGATATGATTGATGCCCAGATTGAATGGATTGAAAGTATGTGGGAAAAGTTTCCACCATCTTATTGTGGGCAGGTCGAAGCGGATATTCAATACAGAGAAAAAGACGCAAAGATTGATGCGTTGAACGATTTAAAGTCAAATATAATAAGTGAATAAAGTGATGAGAACAAAAGAGGGTTTGATTGAAAGCGGTTTTAATCCGATGTCGGAAAATTCAAACGGAATGCAGGTTTGGGCAAAGTTTAGCGGATATGAAGATACTGTTAAATATGTGTACTATAAAGAAAAATACCCTATTGAAGGGACTGATAGATTCATTGAGTACGTTGGCGAAGTTCAAACTGTTTCTTTGAATACGTTGATGATGTTTAAGGATATTTTTGACGGTTTAGTGATTGGAGGAAGTTTAAAACGTGAGTGGAATCCAGACGGAATTATACCCTCTGTTATATGGAAAGAAACTTGGAAAAATAACATTTTTAAAAAATGATAAATTAATTTAAAATTTTATATAAAATGCGAGTAAAAGAACATTCAAATTTACAAATTGAGGACAAAGTGATACATTTAAGATATGGTGTATGTGTTGTTTCAGACCGTATTGAAGTTGAAAAGACGAAACAATGGGATGTGGCAATAGGTTTAACACCGGTCACTTGTGAGGGTAGAAATAAGTTAGTTGCGGATTTTGGACAAGACGCAACAATGATTTATGAAAATGAATTGCGAAAATTGAAAACATTTGTGTAATGGACAAAGAAATTTTAGCAAAACAGTATTCTAAAAGTCAAGGTTATACACCCGGATTAGAAAGAGCGTTTTTAGCAGGGTTTGAAGTGCGACAACCTGAATTTGACGAAATGCAAAAAACTATCGATCAAATGCGGGAAACTATCAAAGATTTGTGTCGTTTAACCACAAACAGAAAATAGTGGGGTTGTTCAAAACAACCCCTTTTTTAATTAAATGTTAAAATATGTTAAAATCCGAATAGGATCAGAAAATATTATTCAAATTATATTTACGGTAATATTAATTTTTAAAAAATAAAGAAAATGAATAAGAGAAGTCAATGTGAAATACTGTTAAGTAACTTGATGGAAGTCAAAGAATTTGGTTTTTCCGTATTACATTACAATAATCGTGATTATGGTTATGTTCAAGGTATCAAGTTTGGAATGGTAGAAGTTAGAGAGAGTGATAAAAATATCGATGTTTTTTTCGATAATAAAGATATTTTTACCAATTTGATGAGTAATTACATTAATGAAAATTATAGTAATTACGACGTTAAATTTTCAAACAAGAATGAAATGGTTGTTGTGAACATGGAAAAACCATTAGCGATTCAAATAATTGAAAGTGGTGAAAGGGTTAGGAGAACGGCAATAGATTATATTAACAGACACGAATATTTCAATAAAAATGAATTGATGGGTATTGATATACCGTATCTCGATAGAAGTACATATCTTACAAGAGAGGTTAAATCTGTAGTAGACTTTGAGGGCGATATATGTTTATTGTTAGATGATAAGAAAAGAATACGTATTGAAAAAGTAGATATTGATACATTGGTATACATTGTTTCAACATTAAATCGGATAGAAACTCTGATTTAGATCAGAAAATACTATTCCAATTATATTAAGAGCATAGTTAAAAACAAATAAAAAATTAAGTTAAAATGGAATACAAAGGTAAAAATGTTGCTTGCGATGCTGATGACTTGGTTATGATACCGGGTCCGGATGACGATAGTGTTCTTGTTGGTTATTACGGGGCAGGTGGTTCGTTTGTAACAATCGCTTCGTTTGAAAGTGAATTTGATGCTGATGAGGCATTTGATGAAATTACTGACGGTCTTATAGAAGAAGATGTTCAGTTGTGGGGGTCGGATAGTCTATATTTTGAAGGAGGTGATGACGATGAGGAATAAACTAAAATTAGGAAAAGATACACGTAGTCTTACAAACTTTATATATTCTGGACATTTGTCTGTTCCGGAAGTTGGTAGAGGTGCTACTGAATTGGGTTGGACTGATAGAACGGCGTATGAAGTTCTATCGGTTTCTTATGACCTTAAAAAAGTTGTTATACAAAAATACAACGCAAAACGAATTGACGATAACGGAATGGGTGGTGATCAAGAATATGAATACAAAGAATTGATTGGTCATCCTATTACTATTTGGTGGAAATGGAATGCTTGGCGAAGAATTGACGTTGATGGTAGATACAAAAAGATTAATATTATCTGGGGCGTTAAAGAGCATTATTACGATTATTCCTTTTAAAATAAAAATAAATGAAAGTAACACACAATAATTTAGAAATAACAAGTGAGTTTTTAAATAACAAACGGTTTGGAAATACCAAAAACAGTAACAACCATAAAATCGTTGTGAAAAACGTTGATACCGGTTTGAAATCCTCTTTTGACTTTTGGGGTAGTATTATGGATCCTGAAATCAAAACAGAGGAAGAGTTGATGTGTGCTTTTCAAAGTATTGTTATTGATGCAAATGCCGGAGAAATGTGTTTCGATTGTTTTTGTTCTACGTTTGGATATAACGAAGATTCAAACGAAGATTACAAAACATATTTGTCCTGTTGTAAATTAGCGGAAAAACTTGAAAAAGTTTGTTCGGATATTTCTGGACTTAATGAGGAATTGGAGGGGATACTCAAATGAGTTATAATATGGTTGGATTTTACTTTGATTAGTAAAGTTCAACCAATTTTTTGTATATATGCGAAATTGTATATATGCAATGTTGTATATATACAAAAACGTATATGTGTTCACTTAAAAATTAATAATATATGACAAAAGAAGAAATCAAAGACGTTAGTAAATTAATTGAAGACGTTATTAATTTAGGGGTTGATATTGCAAAAGAACACGTTTCTGCAAACATTAGTTATGTGTATGGACCGGATTCTCCAACCACTGTAATCGAATTTGATGATAATAGTATTAAAAATGATATTTCAAATACTATTGAAATGGTATTAAAATATCATTTGAGAAAAGAATATTTCGTCGGAAAGCGATTCAAAAGCGTTGAGGATATCCCATATTACGGTAAATGGCGTAATATTGAGGGTGTTTTTCGTGAAATTGAAAATGGTTTTGTGTATCTTGATACGGAAGAAAGTTTTCCTATGATTATGGAATCACCTGTAAAGTATTTTAAAATACCTATTATTACATTTGATTTATATTTTATAGAAGTAATATGACACAAATTAGAGGGTATTTTAATAATACTCAAATGAGTATTCTTAACTTACTTTAATGGTTTTTCTCAATGAAGTTAAAATCTCACCTCTTTCTCTATCGGTTATTGAAATTTCACCACGGACTTTTTTGGAGAGCAAACTCCTGGCAGTATCTTCATCCATATCAGTCCAAACGGTACTAATAAGGTGTCTAGCAACTTCGGCTTGATTTATACCCGGTTGTCTAAGTTGAGATATAATATCAGTTTTTTCCTCTTCCCTTTCGAGTAAAACCTTTCTGACGTTTTGTTCAATAATCGCCCTTAATTGATTTTCTGTTATCTTGATTTTCATAACAAATATATTTTAATATAAATAGGGGGATTTGAATTTTTGAAAGTAAAATGGTAGTTTTGAATAAACATTAAAAAATTTTTATTATGAATGGTGTACAGATAGTAGTTAGATTTGAAAAGAATAATTCGGTCTTTGTAAATTTTGAAAGTGCTTATAAAAAGAAAGTCGAGTGGGACAGCATAAGCGACGAAGAGTACGAGAACATGATGAAAACCGCAATCCTAACAATAGAAGAGTGGCGGAGACAATACATGTTTGGAACCGAAGTAACCTCTGATACCAGTACTCAAATGAGTACAGAGGGTAACGGAAAGCGTAGGCGGTTTTTACGTACAAAAGATCCTATGGCAACCTAATACTGATCAGAAAATTTTATTAAAATTTTATTGGTAGTAAATCTAAAAAAAAATTCTAAAATGAAAAGGTTTTTTCTCATTATTTGGTGTATCACTATTGGTGTGCTTGCAACACTAAAATATCTTGATGTTATTGAAACGTCTTGGGTGTGGGTTTCTGCAATACTGTGGTTGCCAGCTGTTATTATTCTCAACTTTGCTGTTTGTGGTGTGTTATTTATTTACATACTTAGCAACGATAAGAAAGAGTACCAAACTATTATGAAGATGTTGGGGACAAAAAATCATAAATAACATGTTGCGTAATATTGCTGATTGTATCTTTGAAATAACATGTGACAAATGTAAGTTGTCTTCCGACTGGTCTAAAACAGATGAAGGACTTAGAACACTTATCATAAAAAATGGTTGGTGGATAAATCCGGCGGGTAAAAAGTATAAGCACATATGTCACAAGTGTCAAACAGCATCCCAAAGAAGAAATAATAGTTTCGTACTAAATATGTTAACGCCACAGTGATGGAACTGGAAGTCATGTCAGATTTAAGATCTGATGCTCAGTAATGAGCGTGTCGGTTCGAGTCCGACCTGTGGTACTAAAAAACGATTAAAATTATAATAAAAATGATAGATCAAATTTTAAATGCTAAACATATTCTTCAAATCTGCAATCCGAAAACATTTAAAGATGATTTCAAGGTTTTGATGGGGAAGTATCACCCAGACAAGTTGAGAGGTGATTCAAGGGCGAATGAGGTTATGTCGAAACTCAACTCATTGAAAGATGAATATGTTAAGGGACTTTCATTCACAGATGATGCAGGTAATTATAAATCCAATGGATACGTACACACTTGGACAGGTGATGCTACATTCAGAGCAAAATCTGGTGATAACTGGCGGAAGTTAGAAATATTGCTTCGTAAAAAATACAAAGACGATGCACTTAAACATTTCTACAAATACCTACCAGATGTTTTTAGTGAAACAAAAGACGAGTCAAAATGTGATACCACACCTGTAAGATACATTCCTCTTTCAAGAGTGAATAATCTTTTAACTGGTGTTGAAAACAAAGAGAAACATATCAATTGGATATTCTCACGAATGGTAGAAATATGTTCCATATTAGACAGTCTTAGTATGAACAATCTTGGGATTAATCCTGATAGTATTTTCATAGATCCTGGATTTCATTCAGCTAAGATTATGACATTCTACCATCAAACATCTTATGGAGATAAAATTAAAACAATATCCGGCAGGTGGTCTACGTTCTATCCATCAGATGTTATTTCAAAAAGGATTAGTAGACCGGGAATGGATGTTACATTGGCAAAAAAGACTGCTATCTATCTTCTTGGTGATAAAAGCGGAAGTGGTGTATCATTAAGAATGAATAAAAATGTAAATCGTGCTGTTTTGGAATACCTTATGACACCAGAGAAAGACGGTAGAATAGCACACGAAAAGTGGCGCAAAGTCTTAAAAGACAATTTTAAATCGGAGTTTCTTATACTCAACATATAGTTTAATTTTTAATCATTTAATAATATGGGTAATATTCAGTACATGGAGTCGAAAGGCTGCACGTCATTTGAAGAAATGGCGGAACAACAAGAAGAAACCACCGTAGTAGGTGAGGTGGTAGAACCAACGTTGGTTGAAGGTGAAACCAATAATGAGGAATAATCATGGGTTCAGGAAGTTTTAGTACGAGTACGTACAATTACGTAAGCAGGGACAGGGATTACGACAAGAAATCCGCTGATGCTATATTTAGCAAATCCTTGAAGGACACTATGAATCCGGCGAGTTTCAAGAATGGTATGAGGGAATGTAGGGATAGTGATGACCATCCTTTTAGTGTTCCTATTATAGTATGTCTTGATGTAACAGGTAGTATGGGTAGCATACCGGCAAAACTTATTAAGGATAAGTTTCCAGATTTAATGGAAACACTTATTAAGAATGGTGTAGAACATGCTCAGGTGTGTTTCGCTGCAATAGGGGATCATATTTCAGATGATGTTCCTTTGCAATGTGGACAGTTTGAACAGGATACCGTTAAACTACTTGACTCTCTTCAAAGCATTTTTATTGAAAAGGGTGGTGGCGGACAAACTATGGAGAGTTATCCTCTTGCATGGTATGTGGCAGCATATCACACTTCAACCGACAGTTTTGAGAAGAGAGGTTTGAAGGGTTATCTCTTCACAATTGGAGATGAAAGTTTCCATAAAAAATATTCAGGTAAAGCACTTTGTGATATCATGGGTATTAGTGAAGCAGAAGAAAAAACAGCACAGCAATTGTATGATGCTGCGTGTGAAAAATACCACGTATTCCATATTCATGTTAATGACGGTAGTTATACCATGGGACAACTGGGTACGGATTGGGAAGATTTGTTGAGAGAAAGATTATTGATTCTCAAACATTCTGATAATGTTGCGGAATTAATTGCAACCACGGTTGCTGTAATCAACGGTGCAGATATGGATAACATCTTGTCTTCCATAGACGCAGACGCTGCGACAAACGTTTCTACCGCATTGGTAAATTTCAAAGACGTTCTTCCAACAATCGTTGGTAATCAAAATCAAGGTGTAATCAAACTTGACTAATAATATTCCAATGAGAGTTGAAATTGTATTGGGAACGCTATGGGGCGATGAGGGTAAAGGACAGTGTGTCAATTCATTAGCAAAAGAAAATGACCTTGTAATAAGATTCTCTGGTGGTCATCAATGTGGTCACACCGTAGTAACCGGCGATAACAAACATACATTTTCACAGATAGGTGCCGGCACTTTCAAACGTGCCGGAACCTATATTAGTGAATATTGTACAGTGTACCCTAAAAGTTTCTTAAACGAATTGAATTTTTTGCTTGAACATAATAAAAATTTTGTACCATACGTAGAAATATTTTTGTTAAGAGATTATAAGGTTAATCCAATGGTAATGGTTACTACCCCATATGATGTTGCTTATAATAAAATAATAAGTGGTATCAATAATCATGGTACAGTAGGCGTTGGTTTCGGACAAACCATAGAACGAAATGAAAAACATGTTACATTATATGCTCAAGAACTAAAATGTGATTGGGTGTATGAGAAAAAAATGAAAGAAATTTCTAAATACTATCAAAATTTAAGTAATGAATTAGATATAGATAGTAAGATAAGACTTCATGAAATGTTTGACGAAGAATTTAATAAATGGGATGAATCGGTAAAATGGTATAAAGAACATGTTAAAATGGAAATACCATACTTTGAAACATATGATAAACTAATATTTGAAGGTTCTCAGGGTATCATGTTAGACCAAAACATAGGTTTCTTTCCTCACGTAACGAGAAGTAATACAACAGCATTGAATGCTATGGAAATGTTGTTTAAAAATGGTTTGTCAAATCATTTTATTAGAGAAACTATAAAAGTTCATTATGTAAGTCGGGCATATATGACAAGACATGGTAATGGTCCGTTTAGTGATAAAACAATAGAGTTGATAAATAACAAAACGGAAACCAATGAATTGAATGACTATCAGGGTGAGTTTAGAGTTGCTCCAATGGAAATTTGTTTATTGGAACATGCCATTGCTATGAATAATACTATTATGTTAAGAAATGCGCGTGATATTGAAACAATGCTTCACGTTACCTGTTGCGACCATTTAACCGATACCGGTGATTTGAATGAATTTCGTTCTATATCAGTAGATGATATTGATTTTAAATACCGGAGGGACTGGTGGTGAGGATAAACGAAGAATTATCCATATCAGATCATGTTTTAAATGTAACTGATAAGATATACGATATTATTATGTCACAACCAGAGAATAGAAGACATGTATTGCGTAACTTTGACTTCATTTCTCGTTTAGACATAACAATTGACCAAGTATTTTATGAAAACGGTGGTGCAACTGGTAGATCAAATGGGGATACTGCTACATTGGATTCTAACAATCTTTTGGTGTGTGCGATGGAAATAGAAGCGAATTTTAGAAAAGACCTTTACAATAACTTGGATTCAGAAATGAACTATGTAAAATCTACCATACAACATGAGGTTGAACACTTATATCAAGCATACCGAAAACTAATCAATCAACAACACACCTGCTGAAAGCAGGTGGTTTGAAGGAGGGCGACTAAAAGTCGCCGAGTTCGGGCCGGTTGAATAGAGGGTTAAAATCAAAAAAATGGTTAAACAGAAGTTGCATATAGAGTTAAAGAACGCACCTGCGGATACTTCACAAGTCCGCTGCTCTGCAAGCACGTCATTAAACAGTCCTGAGTGTAGGGACAGTGTGACGAGCAAAGTACTGGTATGTAACAACCTC
>Ga0131853_10000467_pt1 | contig 73910 bp, 62 predicted proteins | sample TergutLab28metaG_FD_92764 | JGI IMG/M metagenome (GOLD analysis project Ga0131853, IMG submission 92764) | Labiotermes labralis P1 segment gut microbial communities from Petit-Saut dam, French Guiana - Lab288 P1 (version 2) (version 2) | ecosystem: Host-associated > Arthropoda: Insects >... | reverse complement strand
TGAGACGATACAAAGAACTTTCTAACAACAAACGTCCTTTTTCTAACATCATGCTTGATTGTCTAATTGAACCTGACAATTTGATTCCTCTTTTTGTTTAGTTCTGAAAATTGATTTCCGTGTAAAAATGAAGTGTTTGTTGATTGCGGGGCTTACGATGGGTATACTACATTAGACTTCATTCGCCGTACTGGTGAGTATAAGCATATATATGTTTTTGAACCAGACCAATTGCAGTATGAAATTGTTCAATTAATATTGTTAAAATATGGACAGATAAATAACTGTGACATATATAATCTTGGTTGTTATAATCATGATGGGGTTTTGACTTTTGAAACATCTGATTATGGTTCAAGCAAAATAAGCGATAAAGGAATATCTATGGTATCAGTTACCTCTTTGGACTCGCTGTTATATGAAAAGCCTAGCCGCCCAACTTTTATAAAAATGGATATTGAAGGTGCAGAACTTAATGCCCTTGAAGGTGCGCGAAGAATAATCGAAAGAGATAAACCAACACTTGCAATTAGTGCGTATCATGGATGTCCAAATATGCACATATGGCAAATACCGTATTGGATAAAATCAAATTTTTCAGATTACACCATTTATTTTAGGCAACATGCTTCTTTTAATGAGACCGTGTGTTATGCAATTCAAAATAAGCAATTTTAGGAAAAAAATAGCTTAATAGTAAATATGTAATATTTAACTTTTATATTAGGGGAGTTGTTTATAGTTATGGATAAAGCTATTAAAGAAGTTTATACAAGACTTGAGGATGATTTATCAAAAATAATTTTTGAAAAGAGGCTGTTATTTAGTTGTACATCTGATTTTAAATTTATCGAAAATATCATAGATGCTGTATCTGAAAGTAGAGGCAAAAATGTATTCGACTTTTTAAATTTTGGTAAGGTGGTTGTATATGGTGCAGGAATAATGGGGCAGAGATATGCTACTTTCCATAGCAACAATATTCTAGCATTTTGTGATAAAGACATAGAAAAACAACAAACAAAAATATATGATAAGTCAGTGATATCTCCAATGGAATTAAGAGATAATTTCCCTAATGCCACTATTGTCATTGCGACAATTCATGAAAGAACGGCATTGCAAATAAAAAGTGAATTGATTGAATTGGGATTGCTTAAACAAAATATAAATATAGTCACAGCATTTCAGTGCTATCGGGAAGGTGTAGCACTTTTTCCTCCACAATATTTTGATGATTTAATTCTTCCAGTTGCTAATAAAAACGAAGTGTTTATTGATGCAGGATGTTTTGATTTTTATTCATCATTGGATTTTATAAAGTGGTGTAATGGTGAATATAAAAAAATATTAGCATTTGAGCCAAATCCGACTCAATATCCAATATGTATAGATAACGCAAAGGGAATAAAAAATGTAGAAATATACCCTAGTGGAGTTTGGCATGAAGATGCAGAGCTAAGCTTTGCCACGGATGGACATCCGGGCGGATCAAAAATTTCACTTGAGGATGCAAATGAAATGAAAATTAACACAGTAAGTATAGATAATATATTAGATGGTAAAGAAGCGAGCTTTATAAAAATGGATATAGAAGGTGCGGAACTGAATGCGCTAAAGGGGGCTAAGGAAACAATATTGCGATATAAGCCTAAGTTGGCAATTTGTGTCTATCATAAACCAGAAGATATTTGGGAAATACCCTCATATATTTTGTCGCTGAATAATGATTACCGATTATATTTACGCCATTATTCACTAGTGACAGCCGAGACGGTTCTTTATGCAGTGTAAATAGATGTTACAAACGCTTTTAATTTTGCCAGATTCGTCACCTCAACAACCCCATACCCCGTAACAATCCACCCATCACCCACAAACCGCCCCAGCACCCGACTCACCGTCACCCGCGAAACGCCAACAGTACTAGATATCTCATCATGGGTGCATTCTACTTTCATACTTCCTGGCTCCTCACGCAAATGATTAAGAATAAACAGTGCAATACGCTTATCCGCCTGCAAAAAAGATATGTTCTCAATCTGATTAGAAAACATGCGAATGGTCCTTGACAAGTACTCTAACATCTCCAACGCAAAATGCGGATATCTACTAATGATATCCGCCATTTTTTCTCTATTTACAGGAATAATCTCTGACTTTGTTAGTGCCTTCGCACAAGCTGCCCGCGGCAACTTATCAAAAAATGCCGATTTGCCAAACATGCTGCCGCCCGAAAACGTTGCTAAAATCTTTTCTGTGCCGCTGGGCGAACTTACATATATTTGTACTTTTCCGTTGACTAAATAATAGACGAAGTTTGCGTCATCGCCTTGGTTGTATATGATTTGCCCTTTTTTGTATGCTTTTGATGGTGCCAAATGCGTAAAAATTTCTTGGTTTTTGAGGTGAAACACATTGCCTTCTGCACCCCATGCCGCAAAATATTGCTTTTCGTCAAGCATATATTATCACCACTTTTAAATTATTGATATTTTTTTGGAATTGTATCATGGTTTACATTCTTCGACAACGTAGCGGGATATAATTGACAAACAAGTCTACACTATGCTAAATTCGTGACATAATACTTGGATTTTGTCCTTTAAATGAGGTGAATGTATTGCGGCATGTATTATCGGTTTTAGTGGTCAACCATTCTGGGGTACTTAGCCGTGTTGCTGGGCTATTTAGCCGACGTGGTTACAACATAGACAGCCTGAGCGTTGGCGTAACCAGTGACTCGCGGCATTCCAGAATAACGGTGGCATTGCATGGTGACGAGCGCATTATTGAGCAAATCATGAAGCAAGTCAAAAAACTAGAAGATGTATTGGATGTGGTAGAACTGCCGGCAGAGCGTAGTGTGCTTCGCGAACTTTGTTTCATTAAAGTGGGCGCGGAAGCAAAAGTGCGGTCGGAAATTTTTAATATTGCGGCGGTGTTTAGAGTGAACGTCGTTGATGTGTCACCAAACACAATCACTGTTGAAATGACTGGCGATTGCAGCAAAATAGATGCTTTTATTGAGTTAATGAAGCCGTATGGCATTATGGAAGTTGTACGCACCGGGCTTGCGGGCATTGCCCGTGGGGCAGAAAAATTGTAAAAATAATTTCCCTAGGAGGGGTATCTATGGCAAAAATGTACTATCAAGAAGAATGTAACTTTGCAGACCTGAAAGGCAAAACCATTGCGATTATTGGCTATGGCAGTCAAGGTCATGCACACGCGTTAAATCTGCACGAATCTGGTGCGGATGTTGTTGTTGGTCTTTATGAAGGGCACCGCAAAGCAGAAGAAATTAAAGCCACGGGCATGAAATTTGCTGTAGTGGCAGATGCGGTAAAAATGGCAGATATTATTATGCTGCTTGTTCCGGATGAATTGCATCTTTCCATTTACAAAGAGTCTATTGAACCAAACTTGACAGCAGGGAAGTACTTAGCATTTGCCCATGGGTTTAATATTCATTATGGACAAATCGTGCCTCCTGCTGATGTGAATGTATTTATGATTGCGCCAAAAGGCCCAGGGCATACGGTGCGCTATCAATATCAAGACGGACGCGGTGTGCCATGTTTGGTTGCCGTGCATCAAGACCCAAGTGGTGATACGCTAAAAATTGGTTTGGCATATGCGGCAGGTATTGGCGGCGCACGTGCAGGTGTTTTACAAACAACGTTTAAAGAGGAAACAGAAACCGACTTATTTGGCGAACAAGCTGTACTTTGCGGTGGTGTTGCCGAGCTGATGAAGGCTGGTTTTGAAGTATTGGTAGAAGCAGGATATGAACCGGAAAGCGCGTATTTTGAATGCGTACATGAAATGAAGTTGATTATTGATTTGGTAAACCAGGGTGGCTTGTCATTTATGCGTCACTCTATCAGCGATACCGCAGAATATGGCGATTATACCGTGGGTAAGCGCATCATCACCGACGATACCAAGAACGAAATGCGCAAAGTGCTGAAAGAAGTGCAGGACGGTACTTTTGCAAAAAATTGGCTGTTAGAAAATCAAGTCAGACGCCCGTTTTTTAATGCCACCCGCCGTATCGAGCAATCACATCAGGTTGAAACGGTGGGCAAGGATTTGCGTAAAATGATGACTTGGCTTAAAGATGATAAACAATCATGAACAAGATAACGGTTTTTGACTCGACATTGCGCGATGGCGCACAAGCGCGCGGCATATCTTTTTCTGTGGAAGATAAAATTAAAATTGCGGTGGCGTTAGATAAGCTGGGCGTGGATTATATTGAAGCTGGAAACCCTGGGTCTAATCCTAAGGATTTGGCGTTTTTTCAGCATTTTTCACAGGGTGCAACGCTAAGCCATGCTAAGCTGATTGCTTTTGGAAGCACGCGCCGCAAAGGCATTTTGCCTGAAGATGACAAAAACTTGCAAGCATTACTGTCCGCAAACACGGATAGTGTATGCATCTTTGGGAAGTCATGGGATTTTCATGTGACAGAAATTTTAAACGCCACGTTAGAAGAAAATCTAAAAATGATTACCGACACGGTGGCATTTTTAAAAAGCCATGGCAAGGAAGTTATTTTCGATGCCGAGCATTTTTTTGACGGATATAAAAATAATCCCGCATATGCGATGCAGTGTTTACGTGCCGCCAAAGAAGCGGATTGCATTGTGCTTTGTGATACAAACGGCGGCAGTTTTCCAGCGGATATTTATGATACGGTCAATTTGGTTGCACAGGAATTTCCATCGGTAGGCATTCATACGCATAACGACTGTGAAATGGCAGTGGCCAATTCAATTGTTGCGGTGGAAGCTGGCGCGGAACATGTACAAGGGACGTTTACTGGGTTTGGCGAACGTTGTGGCAATGCGAATTTGTCTGCACTGATTCCCAATTTACAGCTAAAACTGGGTTATGATTGTATCCCTTCCGAGTATATGCCGCTTTTGACTGAAACGGCGCGTTATATTTCTGAAACAGCGAATGTCTCGTTAAATTCTCGTGCGGCGTATGTAGGGCGTTCGGCATTTGCCCATAAGGCTGGAATGCATATTGATGGCGTCACAAAGGCTAGTGCAAGTTTCGAGCATATTGACCCCGAAGCGGTAGGCAATCAGCGACAGTATCTTATCAGTGAAGTGGCTGGCGGCAGTGCCATGCTTGCAAAAATTCAAAAAATAGCCCCGGATATTACTAAGGGTTCGCCCGAAATGGCAGAAATTATTCAAGGCATAAAAGACCGCGAACACAAGGGGTATCAATACGAAGCGGCAGAAGCGTCTCTCGCGCTTTTTGTGCGCAAGCAATTAGGCAAGTTTACACCATCATTTAAATTGCTAAACGTCCGTGTCATTGGTGAACGTCCATTCGATGAAGGACGCAGTTCGTCCGCCAGAATTGGTATAGAGGTAGACGGTAAGCGTGTGTTCACCTATGCCGAGGGAACAGGCCCCGTTGACGCACTAAACAAGGCCTTGCGCGATGCTTTAGACGCGTTCTATCCCCAACTAAACGAAGTATATCTGACGGACTACAAAGTGCGCGTATTAGATAATAAACATGCTACAGGCTCGAAGGTACGCGTACTGATAGAGTCCACCGACGGCAAACAAAGTTGGACAACAGTCGGCGCGTCAGGCGATATCATAGACGCGAGTTACCAAGCCTTAGTGGACAGCATCGAGTTTAAACTAAAATGTTAAAGTTTTTGCCCCACTTTTTTCATACGCACAATCGCTTTGCAATTCTGCTTAAAGAAAAGCGGGTGGGGGTGGCGGGGCAAAGCCCCGCTGGTCTTAAAAAGGAGGTTTTTACATGGGAATGACCATGACTCAAAAAATATTGGCCGCACATGCTGGGCTTGAAAGTGTAACTGCTGGGCAGTTGATTGAGGCTAACTTGGACATGGTGCTGGGCAATGATGTGACTTCGCCGGTGGCTGTGAAGGAATTTGCTAGCATTGGCGTGGATAAGGTTTTTGACAAATCGAAAATCGCGCTGGTGATGGATCACTTTACGCCCAATAAAGATATTCAGTCAGCCGAGCATTGCAAACAGTGCAGGGATTTTGCCAATCGCTACGACATTGAACATTTTTATGATGTGGGCGAAATGGGTATTGAGCATTGTTTGATTCATGAAAAAGGGCTGGTTGTGCCTGGTGATACGATGATTGGCGCGGATAGTCATACCTGTACTTATGGCGCGCTTGGCGCGTTTTCAACCGGGGTGGGTAGTACCGACTTGGCCTGTGCCATGGCAACGGGTCAAACTTGGTTTAAAGTGCCTAGCGCATTAAAGTTTGAATTGGTTGGCAAACCTGCACAATGGGTGTCTGGTAAAGATGTCATTTTGCATATCATTGGAATGATTGGCGTTGACGGTGCGCTTTATAAATCTATGGAATATTGCGGTGAAGGTCTGCAATATTTGTCTATGGATGATAGATTCACTATTGCAAACATGGCTATTGAAGCCGGTGCGAAAAACGGCATTTTCCCTGTGGATGATATCACAAGGGCGTATATAAAATCTGTAACCAATCGCACAGGTGTTGAATATGCGGCTGATCCTGATGCGGAATATGATGCAGTGTACCGCATAGACATGTCGACACTCTGTCCTGTGGTGGCGTTTCCGCATTTACCTGAAAATACACGACCTATTGATGAAGTGGGTGAAATTAAACTTGACCAAGTGGTCATTGGTTCATGCACCAACGGGCGCATGGAAGATTTGCGCATTGCCGCCAGTATTTTAGCGGGGCGTAAAGGTGTGAAGGTGGCAAAGGGTTTGCGTGTCATCATTTTGCCTGGCACCCAGGACATTGTATTGCAAGCCATGCGCGAAGGCATTATCGAAGATTTAATCATGGCTGGTGCGGTAGTTTCGACTCCAACTTGCGGCCCCTGTTTAGGTGGTCACATGGGCATTCTGGCAAAAGGTGAACGTGCATTAGCCACAACAAACCGCAACTTTGTCGGGCGCATGGGGCATCCTGAATCGGAAGTATATTTATCAAGCCCAGCGGTTGCGGCGGCTTCGGCTGTAACGGGATTTATTACTGACCCTGGGAAGATATAAAATCGTGCATTCGCACGATTTTGGGAGGTTTTATGATGAAAGCGAATGGCTCTGTATTTAAATATGGTGATAATGTTGACACGGATGTTATTATTCCTGCGCGATACTTAAATGTATCAACGCCGAAAGCACTTGCCGCACATTGTATGGAAGATATTGATGCGGAATTTGTAAAGCGTGTCAAAGTAGGGGATATTATTGTTGCGGACAAGAATTTTGGCTGCGGTTCATCCCGCGAACACGCGCCCATTGCTATAAAAGCGTCGGGGATTGCATGTGTGATTGCTGAAACATTTGCACGTATTTTTTTCCGTAATGCGATTAATATTGGTTTGCCTATTTTGGAATGTCCCGAGGCCGCTGCAAAAATTAAGGCTAACGATGAATTGTCCATTGACTTTTCTACAGGGAAAATTGAGAATTTGACGCGCGGCGAAAGTTATCAAGCCGAGCCGTTTCCGCCATTTATGCAGGAAATTATTGCAGAAGGCGGGCTTGTTGCACGGACTAGGAGGAAACTAGCCAATGCCTAATTTTAATATTGCAACCATCCCCGGTGATGGCATAGGCCCCGAAGTGATTGCCGAAACAATCAACGTATTAGATGTCATTGGCAAAAAATATGGCCATCAATTTAATTATACAGAAGTAAAAGCGGGCGGTTGCGCCATTGACGCCACAGGGCATCCGCTTCCGCAGGAAACCATAGATGTATGCAAAAAAAGTGACGCGGTGCTGCTTGGCGCGGTGGGCGGCTGGCAATGGGACACGCTTCCAGGTCATTTGCGCCCAGAACGTGCGCTGCTTGGCTTACGTGGCGAACTGGGGCTTTATGCTAATTTGCGCCCGGCGTTTTTGCATGACGCATTAAAAGATGCCTGTCCGCTGCGTGCAGATATTGCGGACAAAGGTATTGACATCATGGTGGTGCGCGAGCTAACGGGCGGGATGTACTTTGGCGACCGTGGGCGCAAAGATTCGCCGCTGGGCGAGGCGGCATGGGACACTGAAATGTACGCAGTAGAAGAAGTGCGCCGCATTGCCGTGGTTGCATTTGACATTGCCCGCAAGCGCAAAAAACGTTTGACCAATGTAGACAAAGCGAATGTGCTGGAGTCTTCACGTCTTTGGCGTGAAGTGGTGCTTGAAGTAGCCAAAGATTATCCGGATATTGAATTAGACCATTTGTATATAGATAACGCAACAATGCAAATCATCCGTGACCCAAGCAGTTATGATGTGATGGTGACAACCAACATGTTTGGTGACATTTTATCGGATGAAGCCAGTCAAATCACGGGTTCTATTGGGATGCTGCCTTCGGCAAGCCTTAGCGGAAACGGCCCGGGCATGTTTGAACCCATCCATGGCTCTGCACCAGACATTGCAGGGCAGGACAAAGCAAACCCAATCGCCACGATTCTTTCTGCCGCCATGATGCTAAAGCATAATTTTTCGCTGGATAAAGAAGCGGAAGTCATTGAAAACGCGGTAGCCGCAGTGCTTGCAACAAACGCACGCACAGGCGATATTATGTCTAGTGGAATGCGATTGGTTGGTACAAAAGAAATGAGTGAGTTGATTCTCAAAAAACTTTAACATTGGAGTGGAAAATGGACGCTAATCTCATTGTATATCTTGATGGTGAGTATTTGCCGATGGGCGAAGCAAAAGTGCCGCTCAATGACCATGGTTTATTATATGGCGATGGTGTTTTTGAGGGCATTCGTGCGTATAACGGGCGCATATTTAAACTGGAAGAGCATATTCGCCGTTTTCAAGATTGCGCCCGTGCGTTAATGATTGAACTTCCGTTAGATGCCGATGCACTTTGTAAAATCGTACGCGAATGCTGTGCAAGAAATGACTTGAACGATGGTTATATTCGTTTAGTGGCTACGCGTGGCTCTGGCGACTTGGGGTTAAGCCCAACAAAATGTCCAACGCCCCGTGTGTTTTGCATTGCCGCTACTATTTCATTATACCCACCAGAGATGTACGAAACAGGCATTCCTGTCATCACTGCCCAAACCCGCCGCAATAATGCCACAATCGTTGACCCGCAAATAAAATCTTTAAACTATTTGAATAATATTTTGGCAAAAATTGAAGCAAATTTTGCGGGTGCGCAAGAAGCCATCATGCTTGCCCAAAATGGGGTCGTCGCCGAATGCACCGCCGACAATATTTTTATTGTACGCGATGGGATAATCTACACCCCGCCAGTTTATGTTGGTGCGCTAGATGGCATCACCCGCCGCACGGTAATGGAATTAGCTAAAGCAGATGGCTTAGAAATTATCGAAAAGGAATTTACATTATTTAATGTGTACAATGCTGACGAGTGTTTTATCACAGGCACAGGCGCAGAGTGTATTCCTGTAACCAAAGCGGACAACCGCCAAATTGGCAATGGCAAGACTGGGGCAATAACAAAACGAATACTAGCCATGTACCAAAAATTTGTACGGGAAAACGGAACACCAATCAAAGGAGAAATGTATGCGTAGTCATCAAATTACAAAGGGTGGGCATTCACTGCCTGCGCGTTCGTTGTTTAAATCTATGGGATATACGGACGAAGAGCTTGCGCGTCCTTTTGTTGGCGTGGTCAATGCCCACAGTGAGGTAGTGCCGGGGCATATCCATTTAGATAGTATTGCCGAAGCCGTTAAAAAGGGTGTGATTGCCGCTGGTGGTATGCCCATCGAATTCCCGTCGATTGGCGTGTGTGATGGCATTGCCATGGGTCATGCAGGGATGAAATTCTCATTGCCCAGCCGTGAACTCATTGCCGATTCAGTGGAGACGATGGCAATGGCACATGCCTGTGACGCGCTGGTGCTGATTCCCAATTGCGACAAAATTGTCCCTGGAATGCTAATGGCTGCTGCACGTTTAAATATTCCTGCGGTTATCATGAGCGGTGGCCCTATGCTTGCGGGCAAAGTGGGCGAACGCTCGGTGAGTTTATCCAATACATTTGAAGCGGTTGCGGCGCATTCTATTGGAAACATTTCAGCTGACGAAGCACAGGAATATGAAGACCAATCATGCCCAACCTGTGGTTCTTGCTCGGGTATGTATACCGCAAACAGTATGAACTGTCTAACCGAAGCACTTGGCATGGGCTTGCCTGGCAACGGCACTATTCCAGCGGTCATGGCAGAGCGCATTCGTCTTGCAAAATTGGCTGGCGAACGCGTGATGTACTTGTTGAAAAATGATATAAAACCCTGCGATATCATGACGCCCGATGCATTTAACAATGCACTGACGATGGATATGGCGTTAGGCTGTAGTACAAATAGCTTACTTCACCTGCTGTCAATCGCAAGAGAAGCAGGGGTTGAACTCGAACTTAAAACTGTCAATGAAATAAGCGCGCGTACACCAAACCTCTGTAAGCTAGCCCCGGCAGGCCCAGATCATATTGAAGACCTGCACTGGGCAGGCGGAATTCAAGCTGTATTAAAAGAATTGGCTAGTCTCAATCTCCTGCACTTGGATGCAAAATCTGTAAGCGGCAAAACCATCGGTGAAAATTTGGCATCCGCAGTAAACAAAAACCCCGCCGTCTTGCGCAAAGCCGACAATCCATTTGCCCCGGAAGGCGGACTGGCCGTACTTTACGGCAATTTAGCCACTGACGGCGGCGTAGTTAAACGCTCTGCCGTTGCACCAGAAATGCTTTATGCCCAAGGCAAAGCCCGTGTATTTGAATGCGAAGAGGATGCGGTCGAAGCCATTTTTAGTCAAAAAATTCAAAAAGGTGATGTGGTTGTCATCCGCTATGAAGGGCCAAAGGGTGGACCTGGAATGCGCGAAATGCTTGCGCCAACAGCGGCACTGGCTGGAATGGGGCTTGCCGCCGAGGTATCGTTAATCACCGATGGCAGATTTTCCGGTGCAAGCCGTGGTGCTTGTGTTGGGCATATTTCTCCGGAAGCACAAGTGGGCGGCACGATTGCACTGGTTAAAGAAGGCGACATGATTACCATTGACATCAATAACTACAGTATAAAGCTGGAAGTTGATGATGCAGAACTGGAAGAACGCCGTAAAACATGGACTCCGCCAATACCGAAAATAACTACAGGATATTTGGCAAGGTATCAAGCGCAAGTAACCAGCGCGCACCAAGGGGCAGTTGTAAGGGCATAAGCAGGATGCATAATGTCTGTTGAAATGTTGAAAGGACGATGGCTATGCAATTAAAAGGTGCGGAAATTTTATTAGAATGCTTGCTGGAACAAGGCGTTAGCGATATTTTTGGTTATCCCGGGGGTGCGGTGCTTCCTATTTATGACGCATTATATAAATATCAGGATAAAATCACTCATTATCTGACTGCCCATGAACAGGGTGCGGCACATGCTGCCGATGGTTATGCACGTGCTACAGGCAGGGTAGGGGTTTGCCTTGCCACCAGCGGCCCCGGGGCTACCAATTTAGTGACAGGTATTGCAACGGCTTATATGGACTCGCAGCCTGTGGTGGCAATCACCGGCAATGTGCCGCTTCCGCTGTTGGGCAAGGATAGCTTCCAGGAAGTGGATATTGCGGGAATCACGATGCCGATTACTAAACATAACTTTATTGTAAAAGATGTGCGCGACTTAGCCGATACGATTCGCCGTGCATTTGCAATCGCACAAAGCGGCCGCCCGGGTGCTGTTTTGGTGGATATCCCACGGGATATTCAAGTGGCAGAAGTCAAATTTGACAGCCGCCCCCCATTGCCCATTGAACCGATAACCAGCGGACTTACCCGCGAAATGGTTGACAAAGCCATTGAAATGCTTTTGATGGCACAGCGTCCACTCATTTACGCTGGCGGTGGCGTGGTTTCTGCTGGTGCGTCTAATGAACTGACCCAATTGGCTGAGTTATTAGATGCGCCTGTTTGCGTTAGCGCAATGGGTAAGGGGGGATTTCCAGCGTCGCATCATGCATTCGTGGGCATGATTGGAATGCACGGCACCGCAACCGCCAATACGCTGGCCACAGAATGTGATTTATTAATTGCAGTTGGCGCGAGATTTTCCGATAGAGTAGTCAGCAATGTACAACGTTTTGCACCACACGCGAAAATTTTACACATAGATATTGACCCAGCGGAAATAAATAAGAATGTATTAACGACACATTCTTTGATTGGCGATGTAAAAATCGCACTTTCGCGACTGGGCGAAGCATTGCAAGTACAAAAACGCAGCGAGTGGCAAGACAGAATGCAAAACTTAAAGAAAAAATATCCGCTGGCATACGATAAAACGGATGGATTGCTTCGCCCTCAATACATCATTGAACGCATTAACGCTTTGGCTAATGATGCAATCATCACTACCGAAGTAGGGCAGCACCAAATGTGGGCATGTCAATATATACAAACAGAACACCCACGGCAATTTTTAACGTCCGGTGGACTGGGAACCATGGGTTTTGGGCTGGGTGCAGCCATTGGCGCGGCGATTGGCACCGGCAAAACGGTGTTTAATATCGCCGGGGATGGCTGTTTCAGAATGAATAACATCGAATTGGCAACGGCTGCCGAATATGGTGTGCCTGTCATTGAAGTCATTTTGAACAATCACGCATTAGGCATGGTGCGTCAATGGCAAACCATGTTTTTTGATAAGCGGTATTCGCACACATCCCTTGATACAAAAACCACAGATTTCGTCAAACTTGCAGAAGCGTATCAAGTGGCGGCGTTTCATGTTGTCCGACCGGAGGAGGTCGATGACGCCATTTTAGCGGCATTAGCACTCAAAAAGCCCGCCGTTATCCACTGTGAACTGGGCGCGGATGATAAGGTGTTCCCCATGGTGCCGCCGGGGCGCGGCATTGATGAGTATGTATTACATGAATAGGAGATGAAAAATGAAAAGAATGAAAAAAGTATTTGCAGGTGCGATTGCTTCGGTGATGTTTGCCACTGGTGTATTTGGTGTGACAGATGTGCCAACAGGGGCTGAAATACTAGAGAATCCTTCGCCGTATCATGAGGTGATGCAAAGGCAATTAGAGAATCCAACTGATGTTAACGCATGGGATGCTTTGCCATCTGCGATTTTGCCTGGCGGTTGGACAGATTTTGGCGGCACATGGGCAATAGACGCTCCGCAGCCCGTAATTTGGCCTGGTACTATGAGTTCGTGGAGTACATGGAATCCATTAATACCCACCATTATGCCTCACGAACGCGAGCATAGATATTTTGATGACCCAATAGACCAGGCTTTTTTCAACCAGTTTGGCGAAAATTTTCAGTTTTTGCGTGACGCAAGCACTCAAGTAAACCGCCGCGCAATATCTGGCAGCATTACTTTAGAAGTACTTTGCAGTGTTGCAGTGGCTGGAAATGTTCAGCCAGGCCGTATTATTGACCGCGCAACAGGCGAGGTTACAGAGGACTGGGATAATACAGAAGCGCAAATACAGGTTTTCACATTTTTTTCTGTTGACGACTCATTATCTGAAATTGATTTTACGCAGGATATCACTTTAAACCGCGCATGGGATAACTTAGCTGTGACTTCCGTAGCTTGGGGTGATGAGATTCCCCAAATACCACTATGGGCTGGTAATGCAACATTCCTTCACAAAGATGAAGCAACTGGGCGCGGATATTTTGTAATCCGTCATGATGGTGCAGTCAGAGGCGAACTTGGTGAAGTTAATGTTGACTTTGCATTTGAAAGCATCACAGGTGATTTTCAAATGCCACGGGAACTACTTGAAGACATAAACCTCATTGAAATTTTACAGAATCATGAAGCAAATTTCATCCAACGAGAAAATGAAAACCATGGACATATATTTTGGGGAAGCCCAGGCGGCACAACGTGGCTACAGCCAGAGCGTACACATGTCGTTGCGCCAGAGGTGAGTGTATCAAGCGTAGACGTATCCACAGTTGCAGCATCTGTGGTTCCAGCTCCACCGCTAGACCCTGACGGCTGGCGTCACTGGCAGCCACTGAATGAACCATATTATTATGTAACCGAGCGCGGACAGTTAGAAATTCCCTTGCATGATGGCTTGTATCTGACCAATTTGGCGTTGCGCGGCAATTATCTTCATGTGCAAACAAGAAGATATGAAAATTTGGATATGTGGGGAACAACGAGATTAAGCAGGTCATGGCTGGAAACAGAGGATGTGCGTCTGGTTGATAAGCGCGTTGAAGAAATCCTTGCCGAAAGAGACAATATCTCGTTTTTTGAACCTGAAAATATAGAAATTTTTGAAGGGCTATCAGCACTTAGAGATATGTTTTTAGTAAATACCGTAGATTTAAGTGTAATAAACCTAAGCACTCACCGTCCAGTAGACAATCAGCGTTATACAGAAAACATTTACCGTCTGGCAAGTGCGGATGTACTTGAGCATTTAGCCTTTCAACATTCAAGAAGCTACTTTGCTGTACACCTTCCTGTCAATTTAACTATACAGCCATTTTATGTACAAACGATTTCAAACCGCGTTGAAGTTGCTGGTGAAATGCCACTCGATATATCTAATCGAGACGCAACAATCAGTGATATTGTACTAAATCCCTTCGGTTTTTCGTTAACGGTACATGATGTAACAAGCCATGACGTTTTTGGCGCAAGTACCTTTTTGAATGATGTGTATTTCATCAATGATGATGGCACAGAGTTTAAATTTTTCTGGAACAGTATAATGAATGCATCAAATACATGGGATTTTGCAAGACGTTGGCCTAGTATGGACGAAACAGCCAGTTTCGATTTGGTTATTACAGGCTGGAATGTTATTGATTTATCCCAAGTAGCGGGTATTCGTATCAATGATATTACCTTAACGGTCTAATCGTTTGTATATCTTGAATTGTACGGATTTCATGCGCAATAACGCTATGGTTTGTCATTAAACAAAGCATGTCATCATCGTTTACGCCAATAAACTCACCGGTGAAGTGCGCATTTGGCGTAATCACCTTTAGTTCATTACCACGCTTAAAAAGCGTTCCATTCCAACTTAATGAGTCAATAGGGAACAGTTTGTAGCAGTTTTTCAAAACGGCTTCAAGCTGTTCTGGCTCTAGTTGGTCTGGACGCAAATTAAAAATCGTTCCGCGTGCAATAAATTTAACAAACAACCGTGATACAAATTGAATACCTATCACCAAAATACAAGCCCACAGCGCGGCAGTTAAAACGTCCATCAATGTTAATGGAATGTACATATTTGACCCCTTCGTAAAACCGATTTGAATACATTTTATTATAGCACATTTATGAATGCAAACGTTGTGATATCTTTCAAAAAAATAAAATCCAAAAAAACCCTTTTACGATTTTTACATCGCAAAAGGGGTTAATATGTTCACCAACAAATAAAATTTGGATTTAACAACTTATGGATGGCTTCTATAAAGAAGTAGTCGGCGTATATCAATGGTACATGAAATTCTTCCAGTTTATTATGATACTGCGCACTTCCCATTTGTACGATAGAATCATATTCTGCATCCCAATTACAGTATTGCTCTTCAATTGCTTTAAGCATCTGCATTGCGGACTGTTTATAAAAATCCCCATCATGCCCTTCTGTTTCATCTGCCAAGTGAAGCAAACCGCAGACTGCAATACATGTTGCGGACGTATCTATTTTTACAGGCTCGGCAGGTGCACGGAAATCGATTCTGCTGATATAATCTGTTGCTGCTATAGATGCAATAAAATAATGTGCAATGCGTTTTGCAGTATCCAAATATTTTTTATCTTTTGTATGGCGGTAACTTAACAAAAACCCATACAAGCCCCACGCCTGTCCTCTTGTCCATGACGAGCCAACATCATAACCCTGGCCACGAAAGGTTTCAATTAAATCCCCGCTTTCCGGGTCAAGCACGGCAATATGATTGCACGAACCATCTTCCCGCACTAAGGTGCGCATGGCTGTGTTGGCGTGTTCAATGGCAATATATCTAAAACTAGGGTCATTCAATTCATCGCTTGCCCAATACAACAAAGGCAAATTCATCATACAATCGGCTATAATCCAGCCATTAAAATCATAATAGACCCCGTCAAAATTGCCTTTATTCCACGAGCGTATATATCTGCCCCTTGGGTTATACCGCCCCGCCAAAAGGCTGGCAGCATGTAAACCACGCACCCTAGAGCGTTCGCTGCCTGTTTGTCTGTAGCTGTTTACCGCAGAAAGATTCCACATAAACCCTACATCATGATGCAGCCCTACATAGCCATCCAGTGATTTATCAAACAGCGTTTCAATTTGCAGCGCAAGTTCTGCATATTTTTTATCACCGGTGCCATGGTGCATCAGCCACAGTATCCCCGGCCAAAATCCATTGGTCCACCAATATATATTGACGTCCATTCTGTCTGTATAATGTCCATCGACAGCGATATATGGAATTTTAGTGCCTACGCGTTCACGTTGGGCTTCCATTTTATTGGATATTTTTAACCATACATCGTTTGCCCATTGCTCGTTCATTTTATCACCTATTCACACTTTAGCGTGTCATTAAAATCAATGATATACGATTCATTAAGTTTGCCTGTTTTAAATTCATCCCATGCTTTGTTTTTAAGCTGCGCCCAGCTTTCTGCTTCTTTGCCCGGCACAATGGGGTAAAAGCATACACCGTTTTCCGTTGCGGCAGTATAATCACCAGGCGAATCTCCAATCATTAATATGTTTTGGGGGAGATAGTCTTTGTTTATCAATTGGGCAATGCAGTTACTTTTTGAACCATCATTTTGTGACATAATGGTTGATATATTTTGCAATAAGCCGCCCGCCGTCCATTCTTTTTCTATGGCAGCCAAATTTGCAGAGGATACGACTGCAATCTCTGCATCACCCGATAAGAACTGCAATGTTTCAAATACCCCTGCAAATGGCTTGGGCATATCCAGTGCTTCAATGGCTTCGTTGACTTTATGCGACCAGCGCAAAAGCTTAACCAATGCTTCATCTGTTTCACCAGACAATGCTTCGTTTGACAAAGCAGCAGTCGTTTGCGTCCAATTTTTAATGGATTGCCAACCAGAAAGCGCGTATTCTTCAGCAATGATGGCTAACCCCAAAAATCGGTTGATGCCTCGGCTTGTTGAATATAAATTAATTTCATTCCAGCGTTTTAAAAATGCGTCCTGCTGCGCTTCTATGCCCCACGCACTGACAGCGGCAGGGCCAAAACATTTGTAATGCTTCACGTTCATGGAATCAATCGCACAACCGTCCGAATCAACGCATACTAAATATTTGCGGTTTATTGTCATGATTTCCACTGGATTGGATACGTGCCGCCAGCCACTATTTTGCCGAATAAAACCCCTACAACCACTTCAAGGTTGTGTGGTGATGTGGCGTAAGTGATGATTAGATTATCGCAGCCTGTGGGTGTACTGATGGGGTACGGCGTGTTTGTTACCACAATAAATTTCTTGGTTTTATCCTTGATTAATTCAGAAACAAACTCGGCATTTGACAAACGCCCGCGCAAGAAAAAGCTGGTAATTACAATGGTATCATGATTGTGTACAGCTTCTTTTATTGCTGCTTTGTCATTTTCATCATAGGCATATGCGGTTTCTAAATACTCTGCTTCTGGATTATATGCAGCGCAGTATTTATAAAAACTGCCGGGATGCCAATGCATATCATTGGGTGTGTTGTTTATTTGCTCAATCACAAGCATTTTTTCTGTGGTGCTAAGGGGTAGGTCTTGAGATGTTTCCACCGCCACCGAACGCCTTGCCACGGTTTTTGAAAGTGTAATTATTTTTTCGTCGTTGATGACTTTGAGTGGGTCTTCTTTTTCAAATTCTGTGAACAGGCCATATTCATGTTTTGTTGAAAGCACCCGATACACTTTTTTGTCCAGCTCGGATTCAGTGATTCTGCCGGATGTAACAAAATCACGTATGGCAGCAATTGTATCTTCTACCAAATTATTTTCAGCCTTCATCAAAATTAAATCCATACCTGCTTCCAGTGCCAGCGCACATGCATTGGCAACGCCATATTTATTAGCCAGCGCACCCATTGTCATACTGTCGCTTACAATAACCCCTTCAAATCCCATTTCTTCACGCAGCAAGCCCGTTAAAACCGCTTTAGAAACAGTGGCAATCCGTTCGCTGTCAAATGCAGGGAAAATACTATGGGCTATCATAATAGACGGCAGTAAATCCCGCTTAATCAGTTCAATGTATGGGTACAACTCCCGCTTAAACATCGTGTCTTTGTCCACATTGATAGTAGGTACTGCAAAATGCGCATCAATATCCGAGTCACCACGGCCGGGAAAATGCTTGCCCGTTGCAATCATTTTGCCTTCTTTAAAGCCTTTGCAGCTTTGAATGGCGTATTCTAAAACAACGTCAGGGTCATCGGCATATGCCCTTGTATAAATTTCCGGGTTATTGGGGTCGGTGTTAATATCCAGCACGGGGGAGTGCATCCAGTTAAATCCAACAGCTTTCGACTGCGCAGACACTGCTTTAGCTACTTCATACGCCAATTGGGGGTCGCCCGTTGCACACAGTCCCATGGGTTTAGGAAAAATATTGACACCGCTAAAGTTATAGTCGGCACTGGTGCCGCCTTCTTGGTCAAAAGAAAAGTGCAGCGGAATGCCGCCCGGGCGGTTCATTGCAATATGATTAAGCGTTGTTAGTATATTTGCATATTCATTGGCTGTTGTGTACGGTGCTGTACCGCCAGCCTTATATCCTCTGTTGTTTACATAATTTCCAATTTGCTTATTTGTTTTTGGGTCAACATAGCTGCCGAACACCCTGTGAGTTGGGCTAAGCCTCAGTCCGCCGCAATGATAATCCGTGATATATTTAATGATGTGGGGGCGCAAAAATGTCCCCGAAAAGCCCAGGGTTAATAAAGAGCCGATTTTTTGCTCCAGGCTCATTTTTGAAATCGTGTCTTTAACAAATTTATTTTTCATTGATAGCTCCTCTTAATCCCAATAAGAATTTTATACAATAACTCAACACCGTATGCGTACCTGCAAACAATAGTCCAAATGAAATCGGTTCAAATTCATATCCGCTAAACACTTGATTGATTAAATACCTGAGTATCACAAGAAAAAAACAAATAGTCACCGAAAAAATAACTTTCCGTGCAAATATAAACTTAAAAATAAACTCTTTTGCTTTGTTGCCTTTTTCCGATGTTTCTAAAAGTGGTTCAATCACAATGGCACTGAATAATCCGATCACAATGCCCAGTTCTAAAATATCAAAACCAAAGACCCAGACAATCATAAAAAACGCCATCGCAGAAAAATAAAAATATAAAATAAACGACTTTTTTCCACGATTTAAATGATTAAATGATTCCCTGAGTCTTTTCCACATATAAAACCTCGTATTAGTTGCCCGCTAAAAATCTATCAAAGGCAGATTGATATGCCGCAACCAAATCATTTGCGCCAATAGAAATGGCTTGGTTTACAAACGCATCCCATTCGCCGGCAATTTGTGTATAATCTCCCAAAATAAAACGTTGGATGTTTTCATTTAAGAAATCATTGAGTGGTGCTTGCAGCATGTTGATGGTGTCCAGTTCTTGCTGGTTGAAGAAAAGTACAGGCAGTTGTCTGACAACATAATTTCCTGTGGTATGCATTTCAAATGCCGCACGTGCTTCTGGTGTGGCCAAATCCACTTCATATTGGAAAACTTGCATATATCCTACAAAGCGAAGCCCGCCCATTTCGTTACGGATGACGTCTACTTCTGTGATGCCTTGCTCATGAACAAATGGCAAGAACACAGGATTACCGGCACTGTCAAATTCAAATGTGATACCTTCCGCGCCATAGCTCAACAGGGTTCTGCCTAAGTCGGAATAAAGGAAATCCATAAATTGGACGGTTCTGATGGGGTCTGGGTTTGTGTGGCTAATTGCCCAGCCATTGTTTTGTACGGGTAATCTTTGATGCTCGGATACACGCACACCTTGGCTATTCACAGGTGGCTGCATGGGTACAAAGCTAAAACCGTCAATGATATCTGCCAGCGTTGTGTTAAATGCCGCTGTGGAAACAGGGAAGTGGTAAGTCATACCGCCTGTGTTTGTAGACAGCAGCTCGTGACGGGTTGGGCCACCTCTGGTAAATACCTGTTGGTCAATAAGGCCCATGCCATACCAGCGGGAGATATTTTCAAGTGCCACCATAAACTGCGGCTCTAGCCATGTATGATAGAGTTCGTCATTATTTTCTCTGGGTGCGACACGTACATGGATGCTGTCATGGCCGTATGTTCTTGCGCCCCATAGGTTGGTTAGTCGCATCATCATTTGCCAGTTATCATCCATATATGGCCATACTTGCTCTACACCAATCAAAGCAGGGATTTCATCCCTAAACGCAATCAGTGTTTCTTCTAATTCTTCTACTGTTTGCGGATGGTCACGCCCTAATAAGTCTAACCAGTCTTGACGGATAAAGAATGCACGTCCTGCCAATAGCCCGTCGGGCATGGTGGGGAAGTGATAAATTCTGCCGTTTGGTGCGGTGATTGCAGAACGTACCGATGGGTTTTCATTCATGAGTCTGTAAAAGTTGGGGGCATGGATTGGAATAAGGTCTGTTAAATCAACAAACGCACCTTCCATACCAAACTGCATAAACAAGCCGCCTAAGTTTAGTCCGCCATAGATATGCGCAGGAAATCCGTCTGCGGCTTCCAGGTTAAATTGCTCTGCGCCGCTTGTGGCTATCGGGTTGGCTGTGCCTGTCAGGCGTACACCTGTGTGTTCATAAATTTGCTGCCACACTGGCCAATCATCTAAGAACACAAATTGGTCGGTGTGATAATGGATGGTAAGGTCAAGCGTGTCTGCCACTGCTGGCTCTTCTGCTGTTGCAGGTGCTTCTTGCTGTGCCGCTGGCTGCGTTGCTGCGGGTTGGTTTTGTGCCGGTGGCGGTGCAGGTGTGTCGTTGCCTCCGCAAGCCGCCAAAGCTGCCAGCACAATCGTCAGTACCGCGGCTAATAAAATAATTTTTGCTGCCTTCATTTTTTATTTCCTCCTTTATTTTAGTGGCGATGCCACGTGTTACCCTTTTAGCCCGCCTTCCATGATTCCTTTTTTAAATACCTTTTGCATTAAAGGAAATACAATCAGTATCGGAATCATAGAGCAGACGATAATGGCGTAAATGATTGTTTGATGGGAATGACCCGCAAGCGCGAAAAATTCTGCCGCTTCAATTTGCGTTTCTCTTTCTATAATCATGCGGCGCAAGTACACTTGCAGCAGCATCCAGCGTTCTTCTCTGATAACAAGCATTGCCCAAAAGAATGCATTCCATCGGCTTATCGCATACATGAGCCACACAGTCACAATGGCGGGTTTTATGCATGGCACGGATATACGGAAAAAGGATTGAAACTCGTTGGCACCGTCAATTTTTGCTGCTTCATTTAATTCAGCAGGGAGAGACAAAAATGCGGATTTTAAAATAATAATGGCAAAGGGCAATACACCAAAACCAATGACCAATCCCGCAAAATTAAGCAGATTTAAACTTTGCAGATTCAAATAAATGGGAATCATACCAGCGTTAAACCACATGGTAAACATTAAAGCAAAGTTAAATACACGGTTGCCTGGCACATGTTTTTTAGATAATGCATATGCACCCGGCAATGCAATAATCATACTAAAAGTAGACCCAATCGTTGTCATGCCAACAGAGTTTGCATAAGACCGCCAAAAAACCATGTTGCCCAAAACTTCCCTGTAAGCGGCTACAGTAAAATTTACAGGAAAGAATGTGACCTGCCCTGTATCCACTGCCCAGCCCGAACTGACCGATGCAAAAAATACATACAATACAGGATACGCAACCAAAAACGAGAAAAAACATAGTAAGGCTTTGTTTATAAAATCAAAAATATTATCTTCTGAAAATATTTTGCGTTTCTTTCCAACCACTTGAACATCGCTTCTCATAAAGGACTCCTTCTACCATAAACCGGTTTTTGCAACTCTTCTGCTGATGAAGTTTGCAGTAGAAACTAAAATGAGTGACACAAATGCGTTCATAAGACCTGCCGCCGCAGAAAGCGATGTGTTTGGCGGCATCTGCTCAAACCCTATTCTGTAAATATATGTCCCCATGATATCGCCTGTAGAAAATGTAACGGGTTGAAGCATCAGCAATGCACGTTCAAATGATGCGCCAAGTATCCCGCCGATTGCCACAATAAATAGTGTAATAATGGTAGGCATGATACCCGGTATTGAAATATGCCAGATACGCTGCACGCGATTGGCACCGTCAAGCATAGCCGCTTCATATAATTCCTGTGAAATGCCAGTAAGTGCCGCCAAGTATATCAGCGACGAGAAACCCGCACCCATCCATATGCCTATAAAAGTAAATATCCCACGGAAAAACTCGGGGCGCGTCATGAAGTATATCCCACTGTCAAGGATGCCGATGTTCACCAGAAAATGATTGATAATACCTGTGGACGGCTGCAAAAATGCGATAACAATACCGACCACAATCACTTCTGAAAGGAAATTGGGCAAAAGCAAAATGGATTGTGTAATCGCTCTAAACTTGCCCAGTCTTATTTCATTGAACATCAGCCCCAGCAAAATAGGGAAGGGGAAGCCGAATAAAATACCATACGCGCTGATAATAATCGTGTTGCGCACCGCCCGCCAAAAAAACATAGACGCATGGCCAAACAGCAACGCTTCAAAGTTTTCAAGCCCTACAAACGGACTGCCAGCGGTACCCAAGAATGGAGAAAAACGCTGAAATGCAATAATCAGTCCTGTCATTGGCCTGTATGAGAAAAGTATTAAGTGAATCAAAAGCGGGAGCAGCAGCACATAAATCGGCCAGTTATCAACAATTCTTTTGCCGAAGTGAACCATATGCTGTTTGAAGCCAGTTGTTTTGTTTGCCGTTTCACTCATTGAGCGCATACACATCCTTTCATGCCATACTTTATTAATATTGCTAGTTTTGTATGGGTTATGTAGCGTTTTTATGTTCAAACTATACTACACAAATAAATAAACTGCAAGCAAAATATTTTTTATTTTGAAAATAATTTTAATTTTATTTCTAAGCAAAAAATATTTTTATTTTTCTGTGTTAATATATCAATGATATGATAAAATGAGTCATATACTTGAAACAAGGTGAAAACAAATGAAAATAACTTTAAGCCATATTGCCGAAAAAGCAGGTGTTACCATCTCTACTGCCCAGCGTGCGTTAAACGGCGGCAAGGGCGTTAGCGACAGTAAAAGAGACTGCATTATTAAAATCGCAAACGAACTAGAATACAAAAAAAAACCGGGCGCAGTGGTTGAAAAAAAGATACTACGGCTTGCGGTTGTATTTCCTGATATTCGCCAGGACAATCGCTTCTTTACCCCTCATTTATGGTTTGGGCTTGAACATTTTAAAAAAATATGTACTTCACACAGTATAGAATTTGTTCATTTAACTTATCAAAGACTGGACGAGCATATTCAGCGTATACAAGAAATAGCCGATGGCGAACATGGCATACTAGACGGTGTGATTGCCCGAGGCACTGTATCACCTGAAAGTTCTAAACAATTTAGAAAACTACAAAAAAACGGTATACCTGTGGTACTGGTTGGTGCAGACATTGCCTCCAGCTTTAGGTTATGCTGTGTTGAAAACTATGCCAAATTAACGGGCGCAATGGTGGCAGACTTATTTATAAACTTTGGTGTACTTAAAGACCGCTCGCAAGCCATCCTTTGCGGAACATTTGTTGGCCTCAATCAATTTTACAACGCACAGGGGTTTGAACGTCAAACATGGAACGCTGGGCTCAATATAGATATGATTAAAATACCCGAAGCAGAAAACAATATAGACACCAAACAAAGCATATGCGCCATCCTCGAAAATAACGAAAATGTGTCAGCCATTTATGCTTGCAGCGCACGAAGTACAATTGCCGCACATGAAGCCATTGCCCAAATGGGCATGGAAAACGCTGTACGCTTGGTTGGCAGCGATTTGTTTACAGAAAGTATTCAGCTATTGCGTTTAGGGAAAATAGCCGCACTGGTGCATAATCACCCATTTACGCTGGCATATACTTCTATTGAAACCCTTGTTTCCTATTTATCCAATGGAAAAAAGCCTGAAAAAGATACCGTTTTAATCAGCTCTGACATTGTAACCAGGGGAAATCTTGACTTTTTTCTAAGCCAAACCCCATCGCTGAAAGAACTATGTGACCCCGCTCAATTGACAATGTTTAGTTAGTCGCCATGTTAATCTCAGTCATTTGTGCGTACAAACCTCCGCGTGAGACTAATTCGTCATGGGTGCCCATATCTTCAATTTTGCCGTCATTGAGTACCACTATCTTGTCGGCTTTTTTTATTGTAGAAAGGCGGTGGGCGATGATGATTGTGGTGCGGTCTTTCATCACCTCGTCCATGGCTTCACGGATTTGCTGCTCTGTTTCTACGTCAACGGCGGCAGTGGCTTCGTCTAGTATGAGAATGGGTTTGTTGCGCAATATTGCGCGGGCAATGGAAACACGCTGCTTTTGCCCGCCAGACAGACGCATTCCGCGTTCGCCTACCATCGTGTCGTAGCCGTCGTTTAGCTGGATGATGAAATCATCTGCACGGGCCAGATGCGCCGCGCTTTTTACTTCATCTCTATCGGCAGTGGGTTGGCCGTATCGGATATTTTCTGCCAAACTGTCATTGAATAGGAAAACATCTTGAATGACATTGCTTATGTTGTCTCTTAAACTTTTTAACGATATATCGCGGAGATTGTGACCGTCGATGAAAATATCGCCGTCCACAGGGTCGTAGAAGCGGTTGAGTAAGTTAATAAATGTGGTTTTGCCAACACCCGTTGGGCCAACCAATGCAATCACTTCGCCCGGTTTTATTTCAAGGCTGATGTTTTTTAATACCTCAGTGCCTGCAATGTAGTGGAATCCAACATTTTTGAATATAATATGCCCTTTTGTGTTTCCTAATTTGATGGGGTTTTCGTTCTCCTTTACATCCTCTTCGGCGTCTAAAATTTCAAATACACGTTCTGCACCGGCAATGGCTGTTTGTAAATCTTCGTTGATGCGTGCAAGGGCAGTAATGGGCTGGTAGAAAATAGCAAGGTACATAATAAATGCCACAATATCCGCAACAGGGACATTGCCGTCAAGTGCCAGATATCCGCCATATGCAATGACTACAACCGTCCCCACACTAGACAAATACTGAATAGAGCTGCCATAGGCAGCACTTAAACGCAATGCACGAAGAATGGCCCAGGCATAATCTTTCGCACTTTTCGTGATTTTTTCATTTTCGCGGCTGTGCTGGTTGAATACTTGGATTTCTTTCATGCCTGTGATGTTGTCTTGCAAATTTGCATTGAGGTCGCCCAGTATTTCCTGTGCAATACGGAAAATAGGCAGCACTTTTTTAGCAAACAACACCGAAAGCACCATCAAAATGGGAATGGTCAACAGGCTAAGTGCGGCAAGCCTTGCATTGATTACAAAAAGGATAACCGTAACGCCAATGATAATGACTAAATTGACTAAAATGTCGGGTACGGCGTGGGCAATTAGCAGTTCAATGCGGTTGGTATCGTTGACTACACGCGACATGATTTGCCCTGTTTGTTTGTCATGGTAAAATTTCATGGAAAGCCGTTGCAGTTTGGCATATACACGGGTCTGCAAGTCTGCCACAAAATGCCATGCGGCATAATGGGTGAAATAGCTGCGTATGTACGCACAAATGACTTGAACGAGATACACGCCAGCCAGTATTAACCCCAGCATCAATGCCTGTTCTGCAAGGCGTGGATCTTGGTTTACCGCCATATCGGTTAGTTGGCGCACGACCAGCGGTGCGTATAGTTGGGTGGCTGTCATGCCAACAATGGCTATCAAAGATATAATGAGGTAGCCCCAATAGTCGCGGGATGCTTTAACTAATTTGATTACAAGTGTCATGCAATTTCTCCTTTAAAAAAGGGGCTTATGCCCCTATTCACCAGCTTTTTTGTACACATCTGTTAATTTTTGCAATAATTCAATTTGATTCACCAGCAACCGCACTTCTTCAGGCAGCTTATCCAGTTCCAAGGTTTGAACAATTGCATTTGCTGAATCAAGGTGTAGTTGATAGCTTCCGGATATCGCTTTGTAATCTGCTTTACTTGGCATTCACACCACCTCCATGTATATGCCATTATATAGCGGTTTTTAATTGTCCACAACTAAAATATGTGACATTTTCTTTGTAAAATGACAAATATCTTGTGGGATACGTTCCCCCGGGGCGATTAATGCAATGCCGGGCGGGTACTCTGCAATAAGTTGGGCTGAAATTTTTCCAGTGGCATTTTCCAGTGGCATTTTTTTTGATGGTTGACGAAGTGCTTCGTATGGAGTGATGGCTGCTTCCGGAGGGGAAAATAGACATGGAAATATTTTTGTGGGTGGTTTGATTTTCAACGACTTTATTGCATGTTCAAGCAATTGAAATCCTTCGTTTGTGTCTGCGACAGAAGTCATGCCCAGCATATGTTGCCCTGCTGCCATTTCCATTTGTACTTGATATTTTTTTGATAAGATTTCTGCAATATCTCTCGCATTTTCCACTGAAAACAACAATTTTCCAATATCAACATCAAATACGGCATCTTTGCCAATGCGTTCTTTTCCCAATAGCCCAAATGAAGCAAGTGATGCCCTAAGTCTACATAATCTTTCAAAGTATTCATCAAAAAGCGTAGGCGAATCCCACAATAGCTGCAACATGTAATCGGTAGACGCCATAAACATATAAGAAGGGCTAGACGTTTGCATTGCATTGACAAAAAACTGCAACCGCTTTACATCAATCCTTTCCTTTTTCACATGCAAAGCTGCCGTTTGCGAAAGTGCGGGAAGGGTTTTGTGGAAGCTATTGACCACAATATCCGCTCCATTTTCCAATGCAGAAGCTGGAAAGCCTTTGTGAAATGGAAAATGCGCACCATGGGCTTCGTCCACAATGACTATCCCATTTTTTTCATGAACGCGGTGCGCAATTGCAGAAATATCCGAAACAAAGCCTTCGTAAGTAGGGCTTACAATTAAAACGGCTGCACCATGTGGCATATCGTTAAAAAGTGCGGGAGAAATACCGCCAGCAAGCCCGTCGAGTGATATTTCAGGCATGATGTATCTTGGCAACATATCAGATAAACCCAGCGCGTTATATGCAGACACATGGGCATTCCTAGGCATCATTATCAAATCAGCCACAGTTGCGGCATAACAAACCGCCGCCATCACCCCGGCAGAAGAACCATTCACCAAAAAAAAGCTGGCATCCGCATGGTAGAAGGAGGCAATGCGGTCTTGCATTTTTTGAATAATACCCGTGGCAGAAGAAAGCACATCCATACCAGGGATTTCTGTTAAATCTAAGCTTTGCAAATGCGGCGGAAAAAACAGCGGGTTTTGCTTATGCCCCGGCATGTGGAATGGGTAAACATTGCGTGATAGATAGCGGCTGATTTCTTTGACCATTTATACTATGTTAATTTCCCTAAAATCATCACCTAGCGACAAATCAGAGGCAATTTCGAACCATACCGCATTTTCGGGTATGAAATCCTTTGCGCGTTCGGCCCATTCAACTAAACAAACGCCCAGCCCAAAGAAATAATCTTCATAGCCAATACTTTCTAAGTCGGTATCGTTTTCTAGGCGGTATAAATCAAAATGGTATAACGGCAGACGCGCTTCCGTGTCCGTATATTCATTCATAATTGAAAATGTCGGGCTGGTGACGCGCCCTTCATAGCCCAGTCCTTTTGCAAGCCCGCGGGCGAAAACCGTTTTACCTGCGCCCAGTTCGCCGCTTAGGCAAAAAATATCCCCGGACTGTGCTTCCTTACCCACCATAAAACCCAACATTTCTGTATTTTCTACAGATAAACTTTGTATTTTCACGCGATTTCTCCCTCAAAATATTGCTTGTGCCAGAGTAAAAACATATATATTGTCCAAATTTTGCGGCTATTGTCTTGCTTGCTTGTAAAATGTTCGTCCAGCAATGTTTGCAGTTCGCCCACTTGAAAGTATTTTTCTGCCGCTGCGCTTGTGAAGTATTCCTTTACGATATGATAATATTTTTCTTCGCGCAGCCAAATACGTATGGGTATCGGAAAGCCTAGCTTGCGTCGTTCAGCCGTTTCGGGCGGAAGATGCCGTGCTGCCGCTTTTCGGAAGGCGTATTTTGTGCCTTTGCGGTTTACCCTGTGCTTTGTTGGCAAGCAAGATGCCACCCGAAAAACTTCCTTATCCAAAAGCGGTACGCGCACTTCTAGGCTATGCGCCATGCTCATTCTGTCAACTTTTAATAAAATATCCCCAGCCATCCACAAATGAATATCCAAAAACTGCATTTTTGTAATGTCATCTTCATGCTTTACCATATTGTAATAGGGGCGGGTGATATCAATAGGGTCTGGTGCGATACTGTTTTTTAAGATTTTTTCCCGTTCTTCCGGTGTAAAAATATACGCGCCACCAATGAAGCGTTCTTCTACTGTTTTCGCACCGCGCAGCAAGAATCCGCGTCCCTTAATGCCCGGAGGCAGTTTTTTTGCCAAACTCGCCAGCCATTCGCGTAAACTTAAAGGCAATTTCGAATAAAGCCCTAAGCTAATGGGTTCTTTGTAGATATTGTATCCGCCGAAAAGTTCGTCTGCGCCTTCCCCTGAAAGCGTTACTTTCACATGTTTTGCTGCTTCTTGGCTTACAAAATATAATGCCACCGCAGAAGGGTCTGCCAAGGGTTCGTCCATATGATATTGAACGGTAGGTAGGCATTCCCAGTATTCATCGGTGGAAATGATTTTAGAAATATTTTCTGCCCCAATACGTTTGGATAAGTCTTTAGCATATTCAATTTCGTTATAGTTTTCATAATCAAAACCAACCGTAAATGTTTTAGTACCGCCAAAACTAGCCGCTACATAACTGGAATCAACGCCACCTGAAAGAAATGACCCGACCTCAACATCACTAATCATATGCTTAGAAACGGACTCTTGCACGACTTGGTCAATATTTTCAACAGCAGTATCCAATGTCATGTCAACAGGCGTAAATAAATGTGAATGATATCTGTCAATGGCCAATTTGCCATTAGTCAACGTCAAATAATGCCCAGGGGTTAATTTATGCACCCCCTTGAAAAATGTTTCGTTCAGCACAGAATACTGAAACGTTAAGTACTGTGTCAATGCATCGGTATTGACTACAGGCGAAAAATCGGGGTGGGGCAAAAACGATTTAATTTCTGAGCCGAAAATTAATTCTTGCGCATTTTGCATATAATAAAAAGGCTTGATTCCAAATGGGTCACGGGCACAGAATAGCTTGTCCGCTTCAGAATCATATAAAGCAAATGCAAACATGCCACGTAAATGACACAGCATACTGGTGCCGTATTCTTCATATAAATGCAAAAGTGTTTCTCCGTCAGAACTGGAAGAAAACACATGCCCTTTTTCTTCTAATATATGTTTGAGTTCTTGATAATTATAAATTTCTCCGTTAAATACCAAAACAAGGGTGCCTGTTTCGTTATACAGTGGCTGCTCACCATCTTCTACGCCAATGATTGCCAGCCGCCGAAAACCCAGTGTTACCTTTTCGCCTAAATAGGACCCAGCAGAATCGGGCCCACGATGGACGATTTTATCCATCATCGCGTTAATGATTGGCTTAGCTTTAGTTGGTTCATATCCAGTAAATCCACAAAATCCACACATTAAAAATTGCTCCTTTCTTGTACAAAAGATTACCACAACTTGATAATTTGTCAAAATTATTGGAAAATGTCCGCTTGCCTATTTTCTTTTTCTGTGATTGTGGTAGAATAGGCTTATTATAATGAGATAAAAATGCAAGTATACACATTTAACTGGGAGGTAGAATCATGGTCGGAAGTAAAAGAGCAGCGGAAATGTTGGAAAGCGGTACAAAAACCCTCCAACTCATGGAGTTTATAATCGCAGGGGGGCATTTTGGAATTAATGTTGCCAAAGTTGATGAGATTATGAAATACAGTCAGCACACAATTACTCCAATGCCGAATTCAAATCCGTTCGTTGAAGGCATTTTTAAGCCACGTGACGATACAATGACAGTGATTAACCTGGCGGCATACATGGGGTTGCCTCCGTCCGAAAATGAAGAACGTGACATACTAATTATTACCAAATTGAACAATACTAAAACGGCATTTCACGTCCATGGTGTTAAAGCCATTGATGTAGTCGCAATGTCTGACATTGAAAAGCCCGATATCACCATTTATGGCGGCGAAGAAGGCATGGCAACAGGTGTTGCAAAACATGAAGATAGGCTTATCACAATTATAGACTTTGAAAAAATTCTGTTTGATATCAGTCCTAATCTAGGCTTTTCTCCTGACGATGTAAATATATTGGGTTCAAGAAGTCGTTCTGCAAAGCCAATCATGATAGTAGAAGACTCGCCATTACTAGAACGCCTGAGTTTTCAATCGCTTGAAAAGGCGGGTTATACAAATGTTATCTGTGTCAACAATGGCCAAGAGGCATGGAATTTACTGAACGGATACAAAGAAAGCGGTCGGCCAATTGAAGAACATGTATGTGCAATTGTCGCCGACATTGAAATGCCAATAATGGACGGTCATACGCTCATAAGAAATATCAAAGCTGATGAAGTGCTTAAAAAATTGCCAGTAATCATATTCTCATCCCTAATCACCGAAGACATGCGTGTATTGGGCGAAAAAATAGGCGCGTCAGGAAATGTATCTAAACCAGACATTTCCAAACTAATCACTCTGGTTGATCAATATATTTTATAAAACGAGGTCGTTAAATGCCCGCCTTGCAAACAGCCATAACCAAAGGCATGATACTCAATTTAAGTTCAAATGCCGACGTCTACGAACGAGGCGAGAAGTATTATCGCGATGGAAAATTACTTTCATATAACGCAGTAGAAGATACAGGTTCGACAACTGTAGTACGCGCAAGTGTGGAAGGCAACTATAAAAACTATGATGTAAATATTAAGCTGGACTCGGTTGGTGCCTTGTCCAGCTATTCGTGTTCCTGTGAAAGCCACAGCATATGGCGTGGTGCATGTAAACATGTGGTGGCGGTACTATTTGCCCATGCAGAAGGTCACGCCCGCATGTTTTCAGCAGAAAAAATGCGACAACATGCTAAACTATTGGCAGACAACATGGAAAAAATTATTTTTGAAGGCATAAACGAAAGTTTGGCGGTTATCCCACAAGCTTCTTCTGCACCGCAGATAAAAATTGCTCCAGCCATGTATTGCAGTGGTCACCGCGGAATTTATCTTACATTCACGGTAGGCTATGGGCGTATGTATGTGATAAAAAGTATTTCGGGGTTTGTCAAAAGCTTGAAAAGCGGTGAAACAGTCACATATGGGCAAGGATTAACATTTCCACACAGAATAGATATGTTTGATGAAAATTCGCGTAAATTAGCGGATTTTCTAATACGTGAGGACGATATGTACGCCGAGGTTGGCAAAAGGTTAAGCCGTCAATATCAATTTTCGCATCATCCGCTGATTGCCAGCCGCGAATTGTATTTAACTGAACGTAATATTGACGAGTTTTTTACCATTTTTAAAGGACAGTCCTTGGATTCAGTATCGGACTTCGGGCAGTATATAGAATTAATTGACGGCAAACCGCCTTTTAAGTTAAATATTCGGCATTTGCCAAGCGGTATTGTTATTCATTCTGACGCATTTAAGTGCTATGCGGTGAACGGCAAGACCTTTCACTATATTTTAGCTGATGGCGGTTTATATCGCCTGCCAAAAGCAGATGGATTGTTGCTGAGTTCATTACTAAAATCCTTAGACGACACACCTACCCGTGAAATTTTGTTTAGTGGAAGTGATGCACATCGGTTTTCAACAGTTATTTTTCCTCAACTGGTAAATATGGGGATTTTAGGGGCTATAGAAGGCGAAAGCGTCAACGTTGCAACGCTTTCAACACTTTCTGCAAAAGCATATTTTGATAGCGTGGGCAAAAATGTAACTGGTCGGTTAGAATTTCATTATGGTGACAAAATATACGACGCGTTAAAGGAAGCCACTACAGACGAAGACATTACCCGCGACGTAGTGGGGGAGTACGCACTGCGTCGCCGTTTAACATCGCTGGGTTTTTATGAGTCTTCTGACGAGGGCATATACAAGCTCACAGGCAACGATATGATTTACGCATTTTTGCATGAAACAACGGAAAGCGAATTTTCAGGAATTGAAAGCTTAAAAGCACATGCAGAAGTATTTGTAAGCGAAGATTTGCAAAAAAAGACAATTCGTGCAAAGTCTCCCAAAATTGGCCTAAGGCTGACGGGGGATTTATTAAGGGTATCCCTGGAAGATTCGGGATATGATATCAATGAACTGATGGAAGCCTTGGAAGCATACCGTACGCGCAAGAAATTTTTCCGCTTAAACGACGGGCGTTTTTTAACGCTTGACGATGGCAATGTATCGGCAGCCGCCAATTTCTTAGACGCATTAGAAGTAACTAAAAAAGAAATCAAAGGAAAATCGCTGGTACTACCAGCCTATCGCGCATTATATGTAGACGAATTGACTCGTGCAGATTCAGTTGCTTCAACCCACGAATTAAAGCGCGATGCAAATTTTGAAAATCTTTTAGCAGGTTTTCAAAATAACACGTCGCTTTCATTTAGAGTACCAAAAGGACTTAGTGGTGTTTTACGTGAGTATCAAAAAACAGGTTATAGTTGGTTGCGTACATTGGCCCATTACAATTTTGGTGGCATTTTAGCCGATGATATGGGACTGGGCAAAACACTGCAAGTCATCACGCTTATTTTAAGCGAACGCAAGCGCGGCACTACCATTGTAGTTTGCCCAACGTCGCTGTTATATAACTGGGAAAACGAAGTAGAAAAATTTGCACCACAACTAAAAACCCAAGTGATTTCAGGTTTACCTGAAAAACGGCGCGAACTTTTAAAGATGTCAGATGTGAATATATTCATCACAACCTATGATATGTTAAAACGCGACATAGAATATTACAATGATATCGAATTTTCTTATATCATAGCCGATGAAGCACAGAATATAAAAAACCCGGGTACCCAAGCCGCCAAAAGTATAAAAGAGTTAAAAGGGAATGTACGTTTTGCTTTAACAGGCACCCCCATTGAAAATAATTTAACAGAGCTATGGTCAATTTTTGATTTTATCATGCCAGGCTATCTACAAACGGCACATAAATTTGGAAAAATATACGAAACGCCCATTATAAAGTACAATGACAGGGCAAAGGCAACACAATTGCGTCAGCAAATTGCGCCGTTTGTGTTGCGAAGAATCAAAGAGAACGTGCTAAAAGAGTTACCCGAAAAAACAGAAACCACGCTGCCGGCAGAATTAACTGTCGAGCAGAAAAAAATCTATCAAGCTAATCTATTCGAAGCCATAGGGGCCTTTGATGATATTGTGGCAAACGATGCATTTGCAAATAATCGAATGCGTATTTTGGCAACGCTCACGCGTTTGCGGCAAATTTGCTGTCATCCGGGATTATTTTTGGAAGACTATGACGGTGGAAGCGGAAAACTCGCTTTGACCATGGAAACCATTCAGCTTGCACTAGATTCGGGGCGTCGCGTACTGCTATTTTCTCAATTTACGGGAATGCTGGCATTCATCCAGGATGCACTAAACACCGCAGAAATAAAACTGCCAAATGGCAAACCAGCGGAATTTTTCTACCTAGATGGCACAACAAAATCTAAAGAGCGTATGGAAATGACATCACGTTTTAATGACGGCGAACGTGACTTATTCTTGATATCCCTAAAAGCAGGCGGCACAGGTCTGAATTTAACAGGCGCAGACGTGGTCATTCATTATGACCCTTGGTGGAATCCATCGGTCATGGAACAAGCCACCGATCGCGCCCACCGTTACGGTCAAAAAAAGGCTGTACAAGTGTTTAATATAGTGGCTAAGGATTCAATAGAAGAAAAAATAATGGCATTGCAGCAAAAAAAGCGAGGTTTAATAGATTCAGTAATCACTGAAGGTGGAAGTTTCATTAATCTATTGTCGGAAGAAGAAGTGCGTAAGTTGTTTGTTGTATAAAAAATAAGACCAACAAGGTTATGGCCTCGTCGGTCTTATTTTTTTATTTCATTGTTCCATCTGACGACCTAAGAAGCTGGCTGCACTTGATGCTAGTTTGCATTCTACTTCCCCCATTTTTTTGTCGGGTGATAATAAGAGTACGGCACCTAGTACATCACCTTCGGCTATGATTGGGGCAATGTATTGATTACTGTAGGTGCTTGGGTCGTCTTCTTCCAAAACAGGAATGAAGTTTGCTTCACTTCTGTTGGCTGAAAGTACGTTGCGTTGACTAATTGCCTTTTCCAAGTCGCTAGAAATATTTTTATCCAAGAAATCTTTTTTAGAATTAGAGTTTCCTGAAACGGCAATAATCTGGTCTTTGTCCACGATGCATGTGATGTGACCAGATGTTTGACTAAGCGTTTCGGCATAGTCTTTGGCAAATGTGCCAAGCTCACCGATTGGAGAATATTTTTTAAGAATAATTTCTCCTTCACGGTCTGTAAAAATTTCTAGTGGGTCACCTTCGCGTATACGCAAAGTTCTGCGTATTTCTTTTGGAATAACAACTCTCCCCAAATCGTCTATCCGTCTTACAATACCTGTAGCTTTCACAATTTGTTCCTCCTTGTATTGTTTATTCGAAGTCAATAAGTAAAAACCCCGAAAAAAATATTTAAATACGAACTTTGCATATTATCTGTAAAATTGTCAGGAAATATACAAATATTATGAGGTCGGGAGATTTTTTATGAAACAGTACCTGCCAATTGCGCAAGTTTTGAAAATGCCGCAGCGTCGTTTACTGCCATTTCTGCCAGCATTTTACGGTTAATGTCAACGCCGGCTTTTTTTAAACCGTGCATAAACTGGCTATAACTTAACCCATGTGTACGGGCGGCCGCGTTAATACGCGCAATCCATAAGCGGCGATATTCGCGTTTTGTTTGTTTTCTACCTGAAAATGACGCTGCCATTGCGCGCATTACGGCTTGTTTTGCCGCACGATACTGTTTACTGCGTGCGCCAAAATAACCGCTTGCAAGTTTCAATGTTTTTTTATGTCTTTTTTTGGCGTGTAACGCGCCTTTTATCCTAGCCATGATTCATTTCCTCCCTATGCGTAAGGCATCATTTGTTTTACTGCTGCTTCGTTTGTTTTATCTACTATACCCATTTTGCGCAGTCCCATTTTACGTTTGGGGCTTTTTTTGCCAAGTATGTGCTGTTTATTTGCTTTTGCGTACTTAAATTTGCCTGTACCTGTCGCTTTAAACCGCTTGGCGGCTGCTTTTTTGGTTTTTAATTTTGGCATGATTTTCGCCATTTAAAGAGCCTTTGATAACGACTCGTTCATGGCTTCCTCCTTTTTCATTTCTCGTTCCAGTTTATCTTTTTCCTGTTGGGTTTTGGGCGAAAGGAACATGGCCATGCTGCGTGCTTCCATCTTTGGTGGTTTTTCAACATTGCCAAGTTCGACCACTTTATTAGCAAAGTCGCGCATAATCGTGTATGCAATTTCTGTACGCCCAAGCTCCCGTCCACGGAAACGAATGGTTACTTTTACTTTGTCGCCATCTTTTAAAAAGCCTTTTGCCTTTTTTACTTTCACTTCAATATCATGCGTGTCAATGTTGGGCGAAAGTCTAATTTCTTTGATGTCAATAGTACGTTGCTTTTTTCTAGCTTCTTTTTCTTTTTTCGACTGTTCAAACTTGAATTTTGAATAGTCCATAATTTTACATACCGGCGGTTTTGCTGTTGGTGAAATTTTTACTAAGTCTAAGCGTTTTTCATCCGCCAGGTGCTGAGCGTCGCGGCTTGGCATGACTCCAAGCTGTTCGCCGTCTGAATCAATGAGGCGAACCTCACGATCTCTAATCTGCTCATTGATCATTAAATCGGTGATACTGATTCACTCCTTCCAAAAGATAGGGATTAGTCCCTCAACCCGATGACATGTAACAAGCAACAAAAAAGCGAGTTTATTATAAACTCGCCACCACTCGACACAATCTTTGAAAATTTAAAATCCAAAGAAGCATAAAAATGCTATAAATGTGTCCGCCTGCATTGCGACCCTTTTGCGCGAATTCAAAAAATTCGGCGTGAGGGTGAGAAGTGGCACTTCTGCTTTGAAAGGGACTATATCACAACAATTGCCAAGTGTCAAATATTCCTAAAATAAGCCAACAAAAGGTCAACCATTTGCCCATAGCTTGCGACGCCGTCTTGTTGACGGTTGGCGCGGAGGTATCTGTCGTTGGCAGCGGTAGAAATTTCTGCCAGTGGCCCTGTGAATTGTTGCCAGTATGCGCGGTTAGCCGCTAAGTCTGTATGCACACCAACCGAAAGGCTATTCATGATTATGCGAAAATCATCGGGGCTTACGCGGTTTAATTGATTGACTGTGTGAACCAATGCCATCATTGCGCTGGAATACGCAAAATCGGGGTTATCGCTTCTTATTCCTGTAAGCCATGCGATGAAGTTTGCCTCGTCTTCACGCATGATTCCGCGAAAATGTGCCAGTTCGTGCAGCATTGTCGCGGGTATATGATAATCGGGTACATGTATATTTACATGGGCTTCCATAGTGAATGGTGAGTAAATGCCTGTGATGCGTAAACGCGACATAAAATGAGAGTATATGATTGGTTTTGCAATAGGGACAAATCCCTCAAGTACGGGGAATTCTTCTGCCGCCCCACTGAAAACCGCGCGTGCTTCGTGTGCAGTTCTAAAGTGACTTGTAGAAAGTATCATTTCTCCGTATGCATTGCGGTTGACTTGCGCCCCCCACTCATTCGCGCTTTCTGCAAGCACTTCTGCGAGTGCAACAAGTTCTTCTACATATGAAGGGCGAATGTCCAGGCCGATGATTTCGCCAAACTCTAAACGGGCGTAGTTTAATCCTGCAAAAATAGTAAATGTGAACGCGATAATACCAACTGTGCAGCCAGTCGTGGCCAGTAATCTGGCAAAATATTTTTTGCAACCATGAAAATGATGTCCATTTTCTAGCTGCAAGCGTCGTTTTGGACAAATGTATTCAGTTTCGCAAGATAAACAAGCTACTTTTGTGAAAATACTCCAAATTTCATAAACGACGTATGCTATCGCTATCAGTGGAAATAATATGATTAAAAATTGCGAAACAGAGAAGGGCAGGTAGCCAAACACCCTCCCATAAATTTCAGTAAATATACGATAAATTCCCTGTGAAAACCAGCGTTCGGTTAAATGTGGATAGCGATGTGCCAATGCTGTTAAAATAGCCGATAGCGGTAGAAGCAAGACAAACCAGAAACGTTTTATTTTAATAAGTGTGTAAAAAAACATACATAACTCTCCTGATTTTGCAGGTTTAATTTGTGCAATTTGCCAATTGCGATTTCCTTGTTATGCTGGGGGACATGTTGCAATTTCATTACCATTATAATACACTTCTAAGAATATGTCATAAAAAAATGACAATTGCAATAATAGCAAATTAAAAAGCGCATCAATAGGGAGGATTTTTGTCATGAAGAAATATTTTTATGCTGCATTATTAATGATGGTTTCAATCTTTGTACTGACCGCATGTGCCAACGCCGCCGATGGAAACGATGAAATGCGTATAGGCATGATTTCACCGCTCACGGGTGGGGCATCTGTATTTGGCATTGCGGCAAGAGATGGCGCGGTGCTTGCTTTTGAAGAAATTAACGAAGCTGGCGGGCTTTTAGGCTTGCCTGTCAATTTTATCATTAACGATGACATGCATCAGGCGGCGGAATCACTTACGGCTTTTGATAGATTAGTCAACCAGGACAATGTGGTAGCCATCGTTGGCCCTGTAACCAGCGGCCCCGCCAATGCAGTAGCCGCCGCCGCAGTAGCCGACCGTTTACCAATGATTTCACCAACCGCGACACATCAGGACGTCACAAGTCATGGTGATTTTATGTTCCGTGCATGTTTCCTTGACGCATATCAAGCACATACCATGGCAACATTCGCCCGTCAAAATTTAGGTGTGCAAACGGCTGCCATTTTATTTGACTCAGGCATGGCATATTCGGAAGGATTGGCAACAAACTTCCACCGCTTTTTTGAACAAATGGGTGGAACAGTCGTTGCCAACGAAGCCTATATGACAGGTGACGTAGACTTTCGCACCCAGCTCACCACGATACGTGCCGCCAGCCCTGACGTACTGTTCATACCAGACTATTTCACCGTAATCGCATTGGTTGCTGCCCAAGTGCGTGAGCTAGAATTAGATGCAACATTACTAGGTGCAGACGGTTGGGAAGGTGTACTGGGAATGCTGGATGACCCATCTTTGTTGGACGGCGCATTTTTCAGTGCCCATTTTGCTGCCGACGACCCTAATCCATTAGTACAAAACTTCGTACGAAACTACACCACACGTTTTGGCACGCCACCAAACTCATTCGCCGCCTTAGGTTTTGACGCTGCCAACATACTGGCTCAAGCCATAGAAAATGCAGGAACTACTGACAGCGACGCAATAATAACAGCCATGCAAAACATAAACTTTTATGGTGTAACAGGCCACATCACTTTCGACCAGCAGGGCGACCCAATAAAAGACATTGTGGTACTAACAATAGAAACAACAGGCACAGAAACAGAAACACGGTTATATCATAGATTTGCGGCTAATTAATATAGACTAAGACCGACGGGGCTTTGCCCCGTCCACCCCACGAACTTTTGAAAAAGTTCGACCAAAACTTTAAAGTTTGTGGGTGTGGGCAAAGCCCACGGTCTTAAATCTGTCTTAAACTATACATAAGGAGGCCTACCATGGAAATGTTTATAGCGCAATTGATTAACGGTATTTCTAGCGGGAGTATCTATGCGTTGGTTGCCCTTGGTTATACGATGGTTTATGGAATTGTTAAATTGATTAATTTTGCCCACGGCGATGTGATTATGGTTGGGTCTTTTATCATTTATTTGATGGTGCGTACCGTAGGATTGCCATTTATTCCTGCTGTTTTGCTGGCTATGGCTGGTTGTGCGTTGCTGGGTGTGGCTATGGAGAAGATTGCTTATAAGCCACTTAGGAATGCGACGCGGCTGTCTGCGCTGATTACTGCCATTGGTGTGAGCTTGTTTTTGCAAAATGCGTTTATGGTTATTTTTCGGCCTGACCCTCGTCCGTTTCCAGCGTTGTCACTGCCTGGCTCTGTGCGTATTTTTGGTTATGTGACGGTGAGTTATTTGGCTATTGTGACTATTTCTGTTTCAGTGTTGATGATGGTGCTTTTGCATGTTTTTGTTAAAAGCACGAAAGTAGGCAAAGCTATGCGGGCTGTGTCAGAGGATTCTGGGGCGGCTAGTTTAATGGGTGTGAATGTGAACCGTACGATTGCGGTCACGTTTGCCATTGGCTCGGCTTTGGCGGCTGTTGGTTCGGCTTTGTATGCGTCTACCTTCCCGTTGGTTGAACCGTTTATGGGGCTTAATCTTGGGCTTACCGCCTTTGTTGCAGCGGTGCTTGGTGGCATTGGCACTATTCCCGGTGCCATGCTTGGCGGCTTTTTGTTGGGCATTATTGAAAGTATGACACGGGCTTATATTTCTACCCAGCTTTCTGACGCGGTGGTTTTTAGTATATTGATTTTTGTTTTGCTGATTAAACCGTCGGGGCTCATGGGCAAAACAGTAAGGGAGAAGGTCTGATGAAACCAAACATAAAGTCATATCTAGTCAACGCTGTGCTAGTTTTGGTGGTTTTTGGCATTGCCACGCTTCTGCTTGAACTGGGCATATTGAATAATTTCCATAGAAATTTGCTGATGTTGGTCTTTATTCATATTATTTTGGCTGTCAGTTTGAATCTGTCTGCCGGATTTTTGGGGCAGTTGATTTTGGGACATGCGGCTTTTATGTCGGTGGGGGCTTACGCTTCGGCTATTTTTTCGATGCATTTTGGAATGAGCGGGACAGTTGGTCTGCTTGTGGCTTTGGTGATTGGCGGTTTGGCGGCGGCGGTTGCGGGTATCGTCATTGGTGTGCCGGCATTGCGGTTGCGTGGTGATTATATCGCCATTATTACGCTGGGTTTTGGTTTAATTGTGCAATCTATTGTGCTGAATATGAATATTACGGGCGGTGCGCAAGGTCTGGTGGGAATCCCCAGGCTAACTACTTTTGGTGTCGCCTTTTTTGTCATGGTTTTTACAGTGGTGGTGTTGGTTTGTTTGATTCGTTCACGGCATGGGCGGGCGATGATTGCCATCCGTGAAGATGAAATTGCGGCGGAAGCATCGGGTATTTCTACCGTGTACTATAAAATTTTCGGGTTTACGGTTTCAGCGTTTTTTGCTGGGATTGCTGGTGGGCTTTTTGCGCATAGAATTGCCTTTCTTGAACCGCAAATTTTTGGGTTTGTTTATTCTATCGAACTGCTGGTTATTGTCGTGCTGGGTGGAATGGGCTCTATTACAGGGTCAATTGTTTCGGCTGTGGTGCTGACGCTTTTGCCGGAAATGTTGAGGGATTTTCAAGAATTTAGAATGCTGACCTATGCTATTTTGCTTGTAGCCATGATGATTTTCCGTCCCAAGGGTTTGATGGGAACATATGAGCTTTCGATAACAAAAATTGTGCAAAAACTGACTGGGAAGAGGGGATAGCCTATGCCATTATTAGAAGCCAAAGGAATGGGTATTGATTTTGGCGGACTGCGTGCCCTTTCAGATTTTGAAATTGAAATCATGCCAAATGAGTTGATTGGGCTAATTGGCCCTAATGGATCGGGTAAGACCACCACTTTTAATTTACTAACAGGTGTATACGCGCCCACAGAAGGCGATATTATTTTTGATGGCAAAAGTATTGCGGGTAAAAAACCATATTATATTAATAACTTAGGTATTGCGCGGACATTTCAGAATATCCGCTTGTTTAAAGGGCTGTCGGTGATTGAAAACGTAAAAACCGCATTCCATGCACAAATGAAATACGGTGTAATCAGTGGAATATTGCGTTTGCCGCAGTATTGGCGCGAGGAATCGGCAACGCATACAAAAGCATTAGAGTTGCTGTCGGTATTTGACATGGAAGATATGGCAGACATGAACGCGGGGAATTTACCATATGGTAAACAGCGGCAGTTGGAAATTGTAAGGGCGCTTGCAACGCATCCAAAGCTGCTACTGTTAGACGAGCCAGCCGCAGGCATGAACCCTAGTGAAACGCAGTTGTTGATGGACACGATTAAATTAATACGGGAACGCTTCGGCATTGCTATTTTGCTTATTGAACATGATATGAAGCTGGTCATGGGCATTTGTGAGCGTATGGTGGTTTTAGATTATGGTATGATAATCGCCAGTGGTAAGCCAGAAGACATCAAAAATAACCCACGCGTTGTGGAAGCGTATTTAGGGGAGTAGGGTATGCTAAAAATAGAAAACCTACAAGTATCGTACGGAGCCATAACCGCAGTAAAAGGCGTGACCTTTCATGTAAACGAAGGGGAAATCGTGTCCCTAATTGGTGCGAATGGCGCGGGAAAAACAACAATCATGCACGCAATATCAGGCTTGTTAAGGCCCTCAGATGGACATTGCGAGTTTATGGGGAAAAATATTTCTGTCATTCCACCGCATAAAATAACCGAACTGGGGCTTGCGCAAGTACCTGAAGGGCGGCGCATTTTTTCCAAAATGACTGTAAAAGAAAATTTGTCGATGGGTGCGTATCTAACAAAAGCGAAATCAACAGATTATCAGGAAATTTATGCACTATTTCCGCGTCTATATGAACGGCGGCGGCAACTGGCAGGTACGCTATCCGGCGGCGAGCAACAAATGCTTGCCATGGGACGCGCACTGATGTCGAAACCAAAAATGCTACTATTGGATGAACCATCCATGGGATTAGCCCCTATTTTGGTCAAAGAAATTTTTCGAATCATTAGAGACTGCAACGAATCTGGTGTAACTATTTTACTTGTGGAACAAAACGCAAACATGGCATTGTCGATATCAGACAGAGCGTATGTACTAGAAACAGGTCTAATCGCATTAGAAGGCGCGGCACAGGACTTGATCTCAAATGATGATGTGAAAAAGGCGTATCTAGGCGCGTAAAAGAGGAGGCATTTAAAAATGCGTGTTTCAGAAATGATGACAACCGATGTGGCAACCGTAACCGAGGAAGCATCTTTGAATAAAGCGTTTCAAATTTTGCATGACCGTAGACACAAAGTGTTGCCTGTAGTGCGTGGCGAAAGGCTTGTTGGTCTGCTTTCCGAAAAATTGCTTGCGGAAGTGCGCCCTTCGAAGGCAACCGCGCTTAGTGTTTATGAAATCAATTATTTAATGTCGCGCACAAAAGTGCGTGATATCATGATAAAAGATGTGCATTTTACAAACCCAGATGCGTTGGTTGAAGAAGCCGCACTCGCGTTATACACACATGATGTCAGTTTTTTGCCTGTAGTGCAGTCGGATAAAACGGTGGTAGGTATTGTGACACAAACCGACATTTTTAAAGCATTTATTGGGTTAATGGGCGTTGACCATAAAGGCACACGGCTTTCAATTGAAGCCAAAAACGATGTGGGTATCATGTCAAAAATTTCAAACATTGTTTCCGATGCAGGGGTCAATATCAGCCATATCAGCAACTATAGCAAAGGCAACGGTAAACATGAAATTGTGCTACGCGTGGATACGTTAAACACTAGTGAAATTGAAAAAAATTTGGCAAGCTCAGGTTTTATCATTGCGGATTCGCAAAAGTTTGAATAATATGAGAATGAAAAAATTATTTTTTCTCATAAAATTAAAAAATATTGACTAATTTGGGTACGTCTGATAGTATTTCAAAAAGAGGACATAGTCTTGATGTTTTGTCAGTATTTTGAGGATTTTAAACACGCAAAATGTCGCTGTGTTTAAATTCCATGCCAATGTACACTGCATTTAAGTCATCCTGTGCAACACCAAGGTATCTTTGTGTGATTGCCATTGAACTATGGTTATAAATATCCATTAAAATAACTGGCGAAATGCCATCCTGCCAAGCCCTGTATCCAAACGTTTTTCTTAAACTATGGCATGAAACATTGTAGTCTATGCCAACGGCTTCGGCGGTGGTGCGGATGATGCGATAGGCTTGAATGCGCTTTATGGCATTGCCCGTTTTGGGGTTTATGATTAGTGGTTTGTTTGGCTCTGCTTGTGGAAGATATGATTTTAAAGCAGAAATAACGGTTTTGTTTAATGCAATAGTTTTTGATTTTTTAGTTTTTTGTTCGGTAATGGTGATGGATTTACGGACTTTGTTTTTGGCGAAGTCGTAAACATCATTGCAATTGATGTTTAAAATGTCGGAAATACGCAACGCGGTGTATATGCCCAATGTGGCTAATACATAATTGCGGGGTTGGTTTTGGGTTTTGAAATAGTTGAGAAAGCGATTAACGTCTTGGGGATTGCGGATTGGTTGTGTGAGTGCCATTTTGGGTTTCCTCCTTGGGTGTGTGAGATTTTGGGTAGGTTTTTAGTTAGTCAACTTTTGTATGTAACATACTATTCAATTTGTTTCCTAGGGTATTGATAGTCCAGTAAAATCAACAAATTTACATATACATATTTTATTATTTTGACGAAGACGAAAAAGTTTTCGTTGTTTTTTTGCCTGTTTTACTGGGCTTGTTGACATGAAACAAATTGAATATTGTGTTACATTGCCATGAATTTTCTACCTGTAAGCGCGTTTTGTGCTTAAACACTCTAACATAATATACAAAAAAAGATAATCTGACATATTCTTATATTTTTGTCCGTTTATGCGACAAATTTTTTGCAACAAAATATATTGATAAATAAAAAACATTTCCAGAAAAACAATCATGATATTAATAAAAAATATTCTATAAGGAGGCAATTTTTATGCCAGAACACAAAAGTAGCATGAGTCCAGAAGAAATAAAAACACTTTTGGATATTTACGAAAACCAAAGGGATTTTGGACAAAAGTCTATGAAGAAACAATATCCACATATTGATTTTAATAAACCAAGAGAGGATATACTCGCAGAACATATAGGAACGACTGCAAGCGATGAAGGATTTAGCCATTATTCTCCACCACAAGAATCTAAAAAGGTGTATCATGAAAGTGTTTGGGTAAATGGTTTGCGTATATTTGCTCAGATTAACCTTGTTTCAGGCGTAATAGGTGGTTTTGTTGCTGCCAATTATGTAGGTGCAATGTTTGCAGACTGGGGGCAGAATATGAACTGGGAATTATTTTTTGTTATCCTAGTTTACTGTTTATTCGCCACTTTTTTGACCACTGCTGTTATCATGGTTTTTCTTGATATGGCAACGGATATTTCTATTACCAAACAAAGTAATTCAGACATATTAAAGACATTAAACAAAATGGTGTCTAACGCTAAAGAAAAATAACCCACATATAAAAAGACGCTCCGAATGGAAATTGAAATAAAGCACGTGGAAAAAATTATTTCTTCTTGCATTTTTTCGGTAAATAGATTACAATATCGTGAAATTTAATGCCGCTGGCAAGAAGACAAGCAGGTATAGTTGATAAATTTGGAGGGAAGTTAAAATGGCAAAGTGTGAAGTGTGCGATAAGGGTATTCAAACAGGACATAGGATAAGCATTACGCGTTCTCAGGTGTCCCGTCGTGCGAACCGCATGTGGCGGTCAAACATCAAAAAGGTTCAAATTGTAGAAAAAAACGGTGAGGTGCGCAAGGCAAAAGTATGTACCCGTTGCTTGCGTTCCAAAAAAGTGACCCGTGCTGTTTAGTTTTTAAAATTGAACATAAAAAACGCCCGATATGCGATATTAAGTCGTATATCGGGCGTTTTTTTAATCTTGAGAAATTCTTGAGATTTATATATTGTAATAAGGTGATGTCACTTATTTGAAGGATGGTGAAACCAATGAATCATAAAATCTTGATTGTTGATGATGAAAAAGGCATTGTCGCTATGCTAAAGCACTATTTTGAGATGCAAGGGTACTTTGTGCATACGGCCTATGACGGTAATGAGGCTTTAAGCAAGATATCCTGCCAACCAGATATCATATTGCTTGATATCACCATGCCTGAAATGGATGGCCTCACCGTATGCCAGCGCATCCGCGAACATATCGCTTGCCCCATTATTTTTTTGACGGCGCGCATCGAAACGGCTGATAAAATAAAAGGGTTTCATGTTGGTGCAGATGATTACATTATAAAACCTTTTGACATTGACGAGTTAGGTGCCAGAGTGCAGGCGCATTTGCGCAGAGAAAATCGAAAGCAAGAGCAAACCATTTTGCGGTTTTTTAGCGATATATCCATTGACTATTCAAAGCGTGAAGTCAGCATTGGGCAAGAGATGATTTCCTTCTCAAAAAAAGAATTTGACATTATAGAGTTGCTTTCTATCAATGCGGGGCAAGTGTTTGACCGCGAACGCATTTATGATGTGGTGTGGGGGCTGGACGGTGAGGGCAGCAGCGATACCATTATGGAGCATATCCGCAAGATAAGGGCAAAGTTTGCGGTAGCATCAAAGCATAACTATATCGAAACAGTATGGGGGGTTGGTTATAAATGGAATGGCTAAAGAAAATGAGCCTAAAAAAATCACTGTATTTAATTATCATTGTATCCCTCGCGATTGGGAACGCGCTGAATCAGTTGATATTGTTTATTATACGCAAATTGACAGATATCTGCCTGTGCGAAGGTAGCTTACCAGCTATTTTGATGAATATTGCAATGTCATTTGTCGCGCCCCTTATTATGGCGGTGATATTTTACAATATAAAGCTAAAAACTCCCATTTCCCAGTTAAGCATGGGCGCAAAGCGGATTAAAGAAAATGATTTGGACTTTTCTATCCATTTTAGTTCTTCGGATGAACTGGGGCTGCTTTGTGAATCATTTGAATCTATGCGTGCCCAATTGCTAAAAAGCAATAAAGAATTGTGGCGGCAGATGGAGGAGCGCAAACGTTTGAATGCCGCTTTTGCCCACGATTTAAGAAATCCTGTGACTGTTTTAAAAGGTTCTGCCGCGATATTGCAAAAAGCAATAGCGCAGGATAATTTGGAAAATGCAAATGAAAACATTGCCTTGATTACGCAATATTCAGCGCGAATCGAAAGTTATATCCAGGCCATGACAAGTGTACAAAAGCTGGAAGCGTTGCCATTTGCACCAAAGGTGGTTGATTGGCTTTCGTTTACCAAGGAGTTAAAAAGCAGTCTATCCATTATCAGTTCAAATGCATGTAAAAAAATTGAATTTTTCATCAGTGACGAAAACATACAAATGAATATTGATGGTTACATGATTTATAACGTCGCCGAAAATTTAGTGAATAACGCACTACGGTATGCAAAAGACGGCATTACTGTAGATATGTCTTGCAATCATAAAAAAATAACCATCAGTGTTTCGGATGATGGTGCTGGATTTTCTTCTGTCATTCTTCAAAAAGGAGCGACACCATTTTTGCGTGATACCAAAGAACCACAAGGGCAGCATTTTGGTATTGGGTTGTATATATGCCACTTATTATGCGAAAAACACGGCGGTACACTAAAACTGGAAAATCATATAAACGGTGCGAAAGTAACTGCCACGTTTTATTTTTAAAAGCTTGAGAGATTTTTGAGATTTGCCCTTTATACTTTTGTTGAGAAGAAAAAATTGAAGGAGGTATCGCTATGAAAAAAGCGAAAAGAATTACTATTTTATGCATTATTCTTTTATGTCTTGTACCTGTCCTTGCCTTTGCCGTTTACGGAGGCAATAGAGGCATTGTGCAAGGGAGAAACAACCCCGACGGAGGTATCTTTTATGTCGAAGAGATAGGGCATAGTCCAGCGGATTATGTTGGGGTCATTACCCTTATCGGTATTGTGGGCGATTCAGTCACACAGGACTTTTCTTTGCAAAATGAAGATGGTACTTTTCAGGTACTTGTGGATTATCGCGGAAGCCAAGCACTTCCACAACTGGGCAGTGAAGTGATAGTCCATGGTCAGCTGAGGGTCAATCGCCCCTGTTGCGGCCCAGGGTATACACTAACATCTACACGATTTGAGTGGGTGGAATAATGAATATTTTCAAGCTGGTGTCTAAAAATTTATTGCGGCGCAAAGGACGTTTTGTGTTTACACTTTTGGGCATCGTGATTGGCATGGCGTCCTTTGTCGCGTTGTTGTCTATGGGTAATAATTTGCGGTCGGAAGTATCTCGGCAGGCTGATGATTTAGGTGCGGATATTATTGTCATGGGTAGGGTAGATTGCCCATTTATTCATCGTGCGGTTTTGGCTGGGGAACAGTTACCTGAATCAGTTCCGCGTGAAATTGTTGGTCAAATAGCCGCCATTGATGGGATTACAGCGGCTATTCCATATCTTACGCTGGGTGCGTCAATACAAGAATCTCCTGTCACACTGGTAGGCATTTTGCCAAATGAAATGAAAGCACATAGGGAGTGGAATGTAGAGTCTGGTACATTTTTTGCCGATGAAAACGAACACGCTGTGGTGATTGGTTCTGGAATTGCTGCAAGTGCCAGGTTTGATTTAGAAATAGGCAATATACTCACTTTTAGAGGGCAAGACTTCCCCATTGCGGCTATTTTGCACGAGACAGGCAGCAATGATGATATATCCGTTTTCATGCCCCTTGGTGTCGCGCAAGAAACTTTTGGTTTAGATGATTATGTATCTTTTATCGCCGTTACCATTGATGATGTGACCCATACCGAGCGATATATCGCGGCGATTATGGATATTGCAAACCTGTCTGTATCCACCGATGAAGAACTGCTCAGTTCTGTTTTGCTTATACTGGGTTCTTTAGATATGACATTGCAGTTGATTGCCGCTGTGGCTTTAATTGCTGCCGCATTTGGCATTATCAATACAATGATGACCGCCATTTACGAGCGGCGGCGTGAAATTGGCATACTTAGGGCAACGGGTAGCAAAAGAAGTATCATTTTTAGAATATTTATCCTGGAATCTGGTCTGTATGGTTTGCTGGGTGGTTTACTTGGCTTTGTGGTTGGTTTTGTCGTATCGCGCATTGCCGCACCGCTAATTCAGCAAAATGAATTTGTTGCCGTGCTTGGCAGCCCCGATACGGCGGTGACGCTGTCGGCCTCTCTATTGTTTACAGTATTGGGTCTTTCCATTTTAATTTCTATTGTGTCTGGTTTATATCCCGCATGGAAAGCCTCGACATTAACCCCGATGGAGGCGATTAGAAATGTCTGATTGGATTATTGAAACAGAAAATTTAGAAAAAATATACGGGGACAAAGTAAAGACCCATGCACTGAAAGGTGTGAGTTTGAAAATCCCCAGAGGTTCGCTATGTTGCATCATTGGCCCGTCTGGGCATGGTAAAAGCACGTTGTTGCAGCTTATTGGCGGCTTAGATAAGCCCACCAGCGGGCGTGTATTGATAGACGGCATTGATATTTCATCGCTGAATGATAATATGCTGTCTGAAATTAGGGGCGAAAAAATTGGATTTGTGTTTCAGTCGTTTAATTTGCTGGAAAATCTAACAGCGATAGAAAATATTGAAACGGCAATGATGTTTGCTAAGGCAAACAAGAAACCTGCCAGCAATAAAGCATTGGCACTTTTAGAGATGGTTGGTTTGTCAGACAAAGCCGATGCCAAACCTTCCGAGCTTTCGGGCGGGCAGTTGCAGCGTGTGGCAATCGCAAGGTCACTTGCCAACGACCCATCTATTTTGTTGATGGATGAGCCGACAGGAAATCTTGATTCGCAATCGGAACAAGATGTGCTGAACCACATTTTTAAGATTCACAAGACCGGAAAAACGATTGTTGTTGTTACCCACAACAATGATATTGCTAAACAAGCGGAGTTGTTGTTTGAAATACGTGATGGGAATAAAATATAACCAACTAAAAAGGGATTCAACTTCTTGCATTTTGCAAGAAGTTGAATCCCTTTTTAATACAATCTATTGTAAAAAAATATTTGTTCGATATAATGAATACATAAGCAATTTCATTGCGAAGGAATGTTCATGTATGGCAAATATTATTATAAAAAATGACCTGACTATGGAGAAGAAAATAGACCTGATGCGTCAGGACTCTATTTTCGATGTGGCTGATGATGACTCTGTTTGTATCCCCGATTTATCTTCAATAAAAAATGAAGTCAAATCAAAAAAGAATCTTCCTAAAGTACCTAAAATATTTATGTCCAACGAATGCATTTTTAACTGTGCGTATTGCGAATGCCGAGCCAGCAACGATACGCGGTACTGCTATACCAACGACCCCAAAGAACTGGCGCAAATTGCAGTAGATGAAGCCAATAAAAATGGGCAGGGGGTGTTCATTTCCTCTGCAATCTTTAAAAACGCCGACTACACCACAGAGTTAATCATTGGAACATTAAAATGCATACGCAACGATTTTGGATACAAAGGCTATGTTCACGCCAAAATCATGCCCGGTACGGACATGGAGTTGATTCGGCAGGCAGGGCTTTATGCCAATCGTTTGAGCGTGAACATAGAAGTGGCAAAAAGTGAAGGGTATAAAAAAATCGCCATGAATAAAACGAAGGAAAATATATTAACGCCAATGCGTCATATCAGCCGTTTAATAAAAAGTGCGGCAAGCGAAAAAAGCCGCTATGCACCGCGCTTTGCCACATCACAAATTACCCAACTGATGGCAGGAAGCATGGATGAAAGCGACTATGAAATTTTGCGTTTATCAAAGGCTATGTATAATAAATATGATTTGAAGCGCGTTTACTACACCCCCTTTCAATATAAACACCCAGCCAAAGGCTACGCTAATCTTGAACCGATATCCACCCCATCATGGCGCATGAAACGGTTGTATCAAGCCGATAGACTGATGCAGCTTTATGACTTTACACCCGAAGAAATTGCCCCTGATTTTGCCCCGCACTTGGAATCGGATATAGACCCCAAAGCGGCGTGGGCAATCAGGAATATCCACCTGTATCCTATCGAGGTCAACACTGCCGATTATGAAATGCTGCTGCGTATCCCTGGCATTGGTGTCACCTATGCGGCAAGGATAATTAAAGCGCGGAAATACTGTAAAATTTCTCACGAAGTTTTAAAAGCATTGGGGGTTTCACTGAAACGCAGCAGACATTTTTTAACTTGTGACGGAAAATATCAGGGTGAAAAATGCGAAAATATTGAGGTATATCGCAGTTTGCTGGCGTTCCCGCTAGACGCCCCTGGCAATGCGTTGACTGTAAACGCGATTGAAGATGATTAGGTTCATGTTTCAAGCTCACGCGCATCACTAATCATCCGTACATTCGACCAATGTGCCGGAAACATGTTTAAATATTTTTCTGTAGAAAATCGGCTATCTATCAACAGTACAATGCCGGAATCTGTCTCTGTTCTTATCACGCGCCCTGCCGCTTGCAATACTTTGTTCATCCCAGGGTATACATAAGCATAATCGTACCCTTGATTGTTTTTATGATTAAAATAGTCACGTATTTGGTCTTGACGCATATTAATCATGGGTATGCCCACGCTAATGATGATTGCGCCAATGAGTCTGTCGCCTTTTAAATCTATGCCTTCGGAAAAAATACCGCCAAGCACAGTGAAGCCTACCAATGTTTCTGCATTGTTTTCGTCGAATTGTTCAAGAAAATGGATGCGCTCTTGTTCTGTCATCGTGCTTTGTTGAAGCAGCGTCTTTATTTGAGGATAGTTTTCGCAAAACAACGTATATACTTTGTTCATGTAGTCATACGAAGGAAAAAAGACTAGATAATTACCGCGTTGTTTGCAAATGGCAGTGTAAATTGTTTTTGCGATAGGGGAATAGCTATGCGCGCGGTCGTTGTATTTTGTGGATATTCCGCGATGTATGACTATCTGCTGGCGGTTGGGGTCAAAAGGCGAGGGGAGGGATATGACAGCATCATCGGTATTTCCCCCCAGCATTTCGCGGTAATAATGGAGTGGAGTCAGTGTGGCAGAAAAGATAATGGATGATATGCCACGCGACAGACCTTCGGCAATGATTTTTGATGGGTCTAAACAAAATAGTGTCATTGTTACATCATATCCATGTATTTCAACAAATGTTGTATAATGTGCGTCATATAGTTCGGATACCATCATGTACATATTGACTTCAAAATACAGGTTTAACAACTCATGATATAGCTCGTGACCCTCGTATGTTTTCAACCACTCACTGGCGGCGGTTGAAAACAGGGTGATAAATGCTTTGAATACAAAGTCCTGTGCTTCAAGTGTGTGGCTTTTTTCGTTTTCATTTCGTATATCAACCAAGTATGTGTTGATTAGTTTTAGCGTCTTACGTATTTCTGTTGACAGAGGATTTTTATCTTTTAATCGTTTTCGGATATTGCTGAATGTACTTTTACGCAAAGACGCTGTGTACATATCCCGTACACGGTCGGCCAAGTTGTGTGCTTCATCAATCAGAAATACATAGTTTCGCTTATCATTGTTATCAAAAAAACGCCGCAGATAAACAGACGGGTCAAATACGTGGTTGTAATCGCCAATGATAAGGTCACACCAAAGCGCGGCATCTAGTGCAAATTCGTGCGGGCAGACATGATGTTTATCCGCATATTGCTCAATAATGGCGGGGGTAATTAAATCAATATGGTTAAGCAAATCCCACAGTGCGCCATTGATGCGGTCATAATGCCCTTTGGCATGGATACAGGCATCGGGCGTGCAAACACATTCATTATTGGGGCAGAGTTTCTCTTTGGCGCGCAATGTGATTGACTTAAAACGCAGTCCTTTTTCTGCCATGCGTTTTATGGCGTCTTCTGCCACGGTACGCGTAATTGTTTTCGCCGTGAGATAAAATATTTTTTCGGCTTTTCCTTCTCCTATTGCTTTTATCGAAGGAAAAAGTGCGGACAATGTTTTGCCAATACCCGTTGGTGCTGCCGCGTACAGTTTTTTTTGCGCTAAAATAGCGCGGTATGCCGCCGCCGCAAGTTCGCGCTGGCCTTTGCGGAATGACTTGAATGGAAATTCTGCGGCTAAAATGGAGTGATTCCGCTCTATTTGCCAATCACATTCGAAGCGCAGCCATAGGCCATATTGGTGTAATAGGTCAGTGAAAAACGCATGAAGCTCTGGCAGGGTAAATTCAAAGCGGTGTCTTTCAAGTGCTTCGCTGTCTAGTTGATAATATGTCAGTTGCACTGTCATGGATGTCGGTGGGTTTTCAAGGGTGGAGGCGTACATATAGGCATAACATTTGCCCTGTCCCAGATGTTGTGTGTGTTGTGTATACAACGTGCTAAGGGGCAGGGTGGTTGTTTTAATTTCATCAATAGTGATTGCGCCGTCGGCTGTGGTAATGATTCCGTCGGCTCTGCCTTGTATGATTGTGGGAATGCCCTCAATCTCTGTTTCAAGCTTTAATGAGACTTCTTTTTGATAGCCTTCTACTGCCGCATTCTGAATTTTGCGATGCGCGGCAATGCCTTTATACATTGGTGAATCATCGCTAAATCGACTGTCTATATCACCAGCGCGTAGTATTAAATCTACAATTTTGCGTACTGCAATTTTATGCATTGCCAATATACTCCGTATAAATAGAGCGCGCATTATTTTCGTCTATCGCGTTTTTTATCATCGCCCGTCCATCCTGAAAAAGAATGATTTCATATTGGCTATCGGAAAAAACTAGCGAAAATCCATTGTTTTTAACGTCTCCGATTTTTTTAAGTCTTTCACTGACAATATCAAAATTTACTTTTATAGCGTGTGAAGGTACAATTTGTATTGAGTTGCTTCCACAAATGCTGGTTGTGTACGAACCAACAGGGCGGCCAATGTATTCATATTGACCATGCACACAAACGGGGCAATTTTCATCTTTGGGTAAAATAATCGTTTTAAATTCATTAGACCATAGGTCAATCGAAAGCAAATCGTTGCGTACAGAATCTGCACCAATTAAAATTTTCAAAGCCTCGGCGGTTTGAATGGATGCCATTGTGTTTGTAATCATGTTGATTACACCAAAAGAACTACACGTATCAGTAGACGATGCATTGCCGCCAATAAAACAGCGTAAACAAGGCATGTCATTTTTCTGTAAAATATTAAGCGTCATGCCCTGGCTGCCAATGGCACCGCAGTAAATCCACTGAATTTGCAGTTTATGGCAGGCTTCGTTGATTAGTAGCCGAATTTCAAAGTTGTCTGTCGCGTCCAGCACTAAATCAACACCGCGTATCAAGCTTTCAATATTGCTGGTGTTTACATCAACAGCAAATGGTTCAATTTCAATTTCCGAATTCACTTTTGATAAATGATTGAACGCTGCTGCAACCTTCGGCAATTTATTGTGCGCATCCTCTTCATTAAAAAGAATTTGCCGCTGCAAATTTGTAATGTCTACATAATCACGGTCAACTAAACGGATATATCCCACACCCGCACGGCATAGGTTATTTGCGGATACAGTGCCCAGCGCACCCATGCCAATGATTGCAACTTTCGACTGCATTAATTTTTTTTGCCCATCTGCGCCAATGGGGCTGAAAACAGATTGCCGTGCGTATCTTTCCATACTCTAAAACCCCTTAGCACAAATTTCTAATGCCGCAAGGCATTTGTCAATTTCATCCACCGTATTAAAATACCCAGGGCTCAATCGCAATGTCCCGCCGCTTTTCGTTGTACCAACACTTTCATGCGCATCAGCCGCGCAGTGTAATCCACTTCGGGCGGCAATATTAAATGAAGCATCCAAAATCATAGCCGCTTCTGACGGAGATATTTTATCAAATATTAAAGACACAACATGGCCTCTTTTTTTACATAAAGTTGAACCGATTAATGTAATACCTTCAATGGCGGCAATGCCATCAATCAATCGGCGAGTGAGCATTTTTTCAAAAGTTTCAATATTTTCAAGCCCTTGTTCCTCAATAAATTTTAACCCCGCAACAAGCCCGGCAAGCCCTGGCGTATTTGGCGTTCCGCTTTCAAATTTATAAGGCATACCCTCTGGTTGTGCCAGCATTTCAGATTTATTCCCCGTCCCGCCGTGCATCAGCGGCTTCAACTCCACACCCGAATGGATATAAAGCCCGCCCGTCCCCTGCGGCGCAAACAAGCCTTTATGCCCAGCAAAAGCCAACATATCCACATACATATCTTGCACATCAATATGTCTATTACCAGCAGATTGTGCCGCATCTACTAAAAATAACAATCCATTTTCCCTGCAAAATTTACCAATAGCGGCAATATCGTTCACCGTGCCGGTCACATTTGACACATGAGTACATACAACCATCTTTGTATTAGGGCGCAAAGCCTTTTTTACATCGTCAACACTTAACCCGTCAACTAAATCAGTAAAAACTTTTGTGACTTCCACATCATCCATTTGATATAGCGGCCGCGCAACAGAATTATGCTCGAGCGTACTAGTAATCACGTGGTCGCCGCTATTCAATGCACCTTTTATCGCAATATTTAACGCGGCAGTCGCATTATGTGTAAAAACAATTTCTCTTTCCGCCGCATTAAAAAGCCGCCCGCAATAAAAACGCGCCTCATTGATAATTCTTCCCGCCGCCATAGAAAGCCGATGTCCCGAACGCCCAGGGTTGCCTCCACAAGTCTTCATCGCATCCATTACGGCATTGTAAACACTATCAGGTTTAGGGAACGATGTGGCCGCATTATCGAGATATATTACATTTTCATTCATAAAAACTGACACCATCCACAAAAATTTGCATTCACAAGCATTATGACATTATAATAGGAATATGTCACATTGGAAAGAGGAGACAATATGCATAACCGTACAAAACAGCTCACGACTTTGGCAATGCTTACGGCAATGGCGTATATGGTAGGTTTCTTTATCCGTATACGATTTATGCCTGGTGCACCGTTTTTAACCTATGACCCCAAAGATGTATTTATCATCATTGGTGGTTTTATGTTTGGGCCATTGGCCGCATTAACCATGAGTTTTGTTTTAGCATTGGTTGAAATGGTCACAGTCAGTGTCACTGGGCCTATTGGCGCATTAATGAATTTTTTGGCAAGTGCAACAATTGCTTGCCCTGCTGCATATATGTATAAGCGAATGCGCAACCTAAAAGGCGCGATTATCGGTCTGGTGATTGGTGCGATTGCCGCAACGGCAACCATGATTTTATGGAACTATCTGATTACACCCGTTTTCATGGGCGTACCGCGTGAAGTAGTGGTTGGCATGTTGATTCCAATCATTTTGCCATTCAATTTAATCAAGACAACATTAAATGGTGCCGTGGCAATGATGCTATATAAACCAGTGTCCACAGCACTAAGAGCGGCAAAACTACACCAACCAGATAATTCGCAAACCGCACCAGCCACAAGAAAATTTAACATTGGCGTCATGCTGGTTTCAGGCTTTGTAGTCATTAGTCTGGCTATGGTGATACTTGCAATGCAAGGAGTGTTTTAACACATATGATAATTGGAATTGATTTGGGTACAACAAATAGCTTAGTCGCGTATTTTGATGACAAGGCAGGCGAACCGCAACTCATACCCAATGCCCATGATGAGTTTCTAACCCCATCCGTTGTGGGCATAGACGCAAACGGCGAAATGCTAGTAGGCAAAATAGCCCGTGAGCGGCTATTAACCAACCCATTAGAAACAGTCAATGTATTCAAACGGAGCATGGGAACAAAAAAAGAGTATAAACTTGGTGAAAGAACATTCCTACCCGAAGAACTTTCTGCCTTAGTCATCAAACGCCTAAAAGAAGATGCCGAAGCGTTTCTAAACCAGCCAATAACCGAAGCGGTAGTCAGCGTACCCGCATATTTTAGCGATGCCCAACGCCGCGCCACAAAAGCCGCAGGGGCATTGGCTGGGCTAACAGTAGAGCGCATAGTCAACGAGCCAACATGCGCCGCTATTGCATATGGCCTGCACGAACGGGAAGATTATACAAAATTTCTGGTATTTGACCTGGGCGGCGGCACTTTTGATGTGTCTATCTTGGAAAAGTACAACAATGTAATGGAAGTACGCGCCGTGGCTGGTGATAACTTTACTGGCGGCGAAGATTTTACCCAAATTTTAGTCAATTACTTTGCCGAAAAAATAAATATAGACCTGGCAGCACTGTCACCGCAAGAAATGGCAAAGCTAATCAAAAGTGCGGAAGTTGCAAAAATCGGATTGTCTCACAGCAAAAGCGTAACAATGAACGCCGTTTTTGAGGCCGACCCCGAAAAGGAAAACAGCGTAACCATCACCGAAGCCCAGTTCGAACGCCAATGCGAAACGCTTTTTACATCATTGCGCCATCCAATTAAACGTGCGTTAAACGACGCGAATTTAAAGCTAACAGATATCGACAATGTGTTGCTGGTGGGCGGTGCGACAAAAATGCCATTGGTACGGTCGTTTGTATCAAAATTGTTTGGACGTATTCCAGCGTCTCATATTGACCCCGACCAAGTGGTGGCCATGGGTGCGGCGATACATGCCGCGCTAAAATCCCGTAATAAAGCATTAACAGAAATTGTGCTGACCGATGTTTGCCCTTATACGATGGGTACAGAAGTGGCAGTGTTGCGTCCAAACGGGCTATTTGACCCAGGACATTATGCGCCAATCATCGAACGCAACTCGGTAGTACCCATCTCAAGGGTAGAAAAGTTTTACACTTTAAATGACAACCAAACTAAAATTACTTCAAAAATTCTACAGGGCGAAAGTCGCCGTGCCGAAGATAATATTTTGTTGGGCGAAATAAGCATTCCCGTAACCCCGGGGCCTGCCGGTAAAGAAAGCATTGATATACGCTTCACATACGATATCAATGGCATACTTGAAGCGGAAGTCACTGTACTGTCCACAGGTGAAAAGAAAAGTTTAGTCATAGAAAAAAGCCCAGGTGCTTTAACGCCAGAAGAGTTGGAAGAGAAAATCAAAGCGATGCAAGCAATAAAAATCCACCCACGCGACAAAGAAGAATACCGCTATCTATTAGCCTGGGGTGAGCGGCTATATGAAGAAAGCCGAGGTGACCTGCGCAAATACCTAGAGCAGGAACTGCGCGACTTCGATGAGGTATTAAATACTCAAGATGAGCGGCAAATCAGAGATTACTGCCAAAATTTGAAAGAAATACTAAGCGATATTGACCAGGAGTTTTAAATCGTATGAATATGAGCCTATGGGAAATCTTAAACATTTCTGAAACAACGGATAAAAATGAAATCCGTGCCGCTTACATGAAAAGCCTAAGTAGCTGCAACCCCGAAGACGACCCCGAGGGTTTTCAGGCGTTGCGAGCGGCATATGAAAATGCAATGGAATTAGCCGATGTGCCATCTAAAAAATCGGTATTTTCAACCCCAACAGAGGACTTTATTCATGATGCAATCGTACTTTACGGGGATTTTTTCCGTCGTATTCAACTAGACGAATGGCGTAACTTATTAAAACAAGATGTTGCCCTTAGGCTAGATACCGAAGATGAGGTAAGCCAAGGGATGTTAGCGTTTTTAATGACTAGTCACTATTTGCCGCATGATGTGTGGCGTTTGCTAGACAGCCATTTTGGATGGGTAGAAAAAGCAAATACGCTAAAACAAGTTTTTCCACCCGATTTTATTGATTTTGTAATCAATCACGTTCAAGTAGAAAATTTAAGATACGAGCTGTTCGAACCTGACGAAAATATTGAAGATATTTCAGTATATACCGATGCCATTGCACTGTGGAATAAAGCCCGCCTTTGCTTAGACGCGGGTGATTTAAGCGAAATTGATATCACACTTAGTGAGCTTACCGCGAAAAAAATCTATCACCCCGACTTCGAGATGCTAGAAGCTGAACTGGCGCGGCTAAGAGGTGAATTTGACTTAGCCCGCGCCATAACCGAAGCCCAGTTTGCTAAATACCCCAATCATATTTTCACAAAGTTGGAATACGCGCTACTGCTTCAATATGAGGAAAAATTTGAAACAGCCCTCAATCACTTCGAACAACTACTGAAACATGTACCCGATTTTTTTGCGGCAAAGCGCGGGATGATAGAATGCCTGATAGAGTTGGAACGTTATACAGAAGCCCGCGAGTTTATTTATAAACTGCTGATAGACTACCCAACCAGTATTTTTGCCCTGTCCAGCTTTGGGTTGGTTAATCAAGAATTGGCGGAAATTTACACGAAAAAATATGAATCAGGCGAAAGAGATACCGAAACAATTATTGACCTGATAAAATACCACATCAGTTTAGATGATGAACATGGTAAAATCGCGTATTTGCTACTAAAAGGCAACCCTCAAATTGCAAATCATCACCGTTACCCCGCATTTATGGCGGAATGTCTGATGCAAAAAGGTGATTTTGAAAATGCAATTGAGTATTTCAAAAAGGCATTATTTAAGGAATCATTTTATCGTACTTATGGACGCTTAGCCGTCGCGCTTTTGGATGCAGATAACCCTGACGAGGCACTAAGATATATTGAAATTGGGCTAAACCTGCCTGAAGACGACCCCGGCAACGATAAAGCAAATCATGCACGGCTCTATCAGCTTCGTGGGCAAGCCTACGCCCGCAAAAAAGATTATGACGCGGCACTCAAGGCATATGCTATAGCAGATTCTATTCAGCCATTTCTTGCACAGTTGAATTTGGACGTTGCAATGGTTCATAAAACCCTACGCAGATATGGCGAATCCATGGACTATTTAGAAAAAGCCATGAGAATCATGCCATACGACCCCGCGCCATACTTCCATGCCATGGAAATGTACTATGAAGCCGACCGCTTTGAGGATGTGTTAGCTTTAGCTAATCGTGCCGAGGCAAATGAGGCGGCGCATTCCAGAATTTCATATTATAAGGCATGTGCCTTGCGTTTGTTAGAGCGTGCAGATGAAGCACTGGACATTCTGCTGGAATTAGTGGATGCCCCAGAAGATGACGAACTTCCCGCATCGTATAAAGAATTCGACCTGCATCCGGGTATATTGCTTAGTGAAATTGCGTTTTTATACTGGAGTAAAGAAGATACCGCAAAGGCCGATGAATATATTCGCGCTGCCATAGAAAAAGACCCAGAAGGCAACTATCAACATTGGCGTAACCTGCTTGCAGACATATGCGAGGTCATTGCCATAGATTTAATAAAAAAAGACGACCGCGCCAAAGCGTTAGCCACATTAAACGAAGCCATAGAAAACAACCCGAACCGCACTGCAACATATGCGCAACGTGGCTTTTTGTATCTACTAAACGGCAACCCTAATGCGGCACTAAACGACCTGCTGGTTTGTATCCAAGATATAGAATCTCTAAAAGAACGTATGGATTTAAGTGAAGTGTATATGTGGATAGCTGATATATATGCCATGTATATAAACAATCCCACACAGGCTACCGAATTTTATAGAAAAGTACTCAAAGAGCAGCCCAAACACCCTGGTGCGTTATTAGGAATGGCAGAACTCGCATTTAGCCAAAAAAAATATAGCGACGCGCTAAAGACTTATAATAAGCTGATGGAAAATGACGCAAAAGGCATGGGTCATGCGAACTATATTATTGGTCGCGCACATTGCTTAAAGGCAATGGGAAAGTGGTTTGCCGCATGGTGGCAATATAGACAAGCCGCAAAGTTAATAAAAAAATTGCTGGAGGCGGACGCTAGCGATATCATCTTGCTTGCCGCACTGAGTGAAGCGTATCATGGTTTAAGAAAACATGCGAAGGCAAGAGAATGCGAAAACACGGCATTAAACTATATTGAGCAATATAAAAACACGCTGTTTATTCCGCTTTCGTTTACTAGTTTCCGCACTGCGATAAATTATTCTGTACACATGTGAAAAAATGTGACAAAATAGTGTTTCGGTGCCACGGATCTCTAAATTGGGATTCAAAAGCACAAGCGTTTCACTTGAGTTGAAATCGCTAAAAAATTTTAGGAGGTTTTATTTAATGTCACTTGATGTACTTTATTGGATTGGGCTTTTGGCCGCGGCACTAGCCATTGGCTTTGCTTATATCCAGCACCGCAAAGTGCTTACGTTTTCAGAGGGTAATGAAAAAATGGTGGAAATTGCAGCCGCCATTCGTGCAGGCGCGAACGCTTACCTTAAACGTCAGTACAAGATTGTCATTTGGTTTTTCCTTATTATGTCTGCCATACTTGGCGTTTTGGCTTTTTTTGAGCTAGTCAATCCGTTTATTCCATTTGCGTTCCTCACTGGCGGATTCTTTACAGGTCTTGCAGGCTTTATTGGCATGAAAGCCGCGACAAGTGCGAATGCGCGTACTGCAAACGCTGCACAGCAAGGGCTTAACAAAGGCTTACGCGTTGCGTTTTCGTCAGGCACGGTCATGGGCTTTATTGTGGCTGGATTTGGTCTTTTAGACATTGCAGGATGGTATATTATTCTCGTTTACGTTTTTGACGCGCCAACCGAAGTCATTGCCACGACGATGCTTACCTTTGGTATGGGTGTTGCTTCCATGTCTATGTTTGCCCGTGTTGGTGGCGGTATTTTTACTAAAGCCGCAGACGTTGGCGCAGATCTTGTGGGCAAAGTAGAGGCTGGTATACCTGAAGATGATCCAAGAAACCCAGCGGTTATTGCCGACAACGTAGGCGACAACGTGGGTGACGTCGCTGGCATGGGTGCTGACCTTTATGAATCATATTCCAATGCGTTGGTTGCTACTTTTGCTATTGGCGTTGCCGCAGGGTATGGCGCATCTGGGTTGCTGCTTCCTATTTTGATAGCGTCTGTGGGTATCGTCGCTTCTATTATCGGTACGTTTTTTGTACAGACAAAAGAAAAAGCTGACCAAAAGACATTGCTTCGTTCACTGCATATGGGAACATATGTGGCTGGCGGAATCTCGCTGGTCACCACATTGCCGCTGACATTATGGGTTGCAAACAACTCTGGCCCAGCGATGGCGCAAAACGCATGGGGTATTTTTGGCTCTGTAACCATTGGTCTTGTGGCTGGTTTCATCGTCGGGCATTTTACCGAAGTATTTACATCAACCACCCATAAGCCAACACGTGAGCTTGCGGCTTCTACTGAAACAGGTGCGGCCATGGTTATGATTGGTGGGCTTGCACTGGGTATGAAATCAACAGCAGGGCCTATTTTGACCATTGCTATTTCAACAATTATAAGCTTTATTTTGTCTGGCGGTTTAATGTCAAACAACCCTGAAATCGGCTTTGTTGCCTTTAATGCAGGGCTGTACGGTATTGGTCTTTCTGCGGTGGGAATGTTAGCGACGCTGAGTATTACACTGGCCTGCGACGCCTTTGGTCCTGTTGCAGACAATGCAGGTGGTATTGCGGAAATGGCGGGGCTTCCAAAAGAAGTACGTGAGCGTACAGACGCACTTGACGCACTAGGTAACACCACTGCTGCGACAGGCAAGGGCTTTGCCATTGGCTCTACAGCGTTTACCGCAGTCGCATTGCTTGTTTCATATGTAAACATGGCTGAGTCTCAACTGGCAGAACTAGGTCGTGAACTGAATCTGACACTGACTAACCCACCCATGCTGGTTGGACTTTTCCTTGGCGCGACACTTACATTTGTGTTTGCGGCATTGACAATGACAGCCGTACATCGTGCGGCACAAAGTATCGTTATTGAAGTGCGCCGCCAGTTTAGAGAAATTAAGGGACTGATGGAAGGCACATCAAAACCCGATTATGAAGCATGTGTAGACATTTGTACAAAGAGTGCTCAAAGAGAAATGATTGCGCCTGCTATTTTGGTTATTCTCACACCCATTGTGATTGGTTTCTTCCTTGGCGTGGAGGGTGTTGTTGGAATGCTTACGGGCGTTATTGTGACTGGCTTCCCGATGGCTGTATTTATGCTGACATCTGGCGGTGCGTGGGATAACGCGAAGAAGTACATCGAAAGCGGCAACCACGGCGGCAAGGGCAGTGACAATCACAAAGGCGCGGTTATTGGTGATACCGTTGGTGACCCGTTTAAGGACACAACAGGGCCTTCGTTTAACCTATTGATTACACTGTCTTCCACCGTGGCTATTGTATTTGTTGGGGTTACGATTGCATTTTCGTTGTGGCCGTCATAACTTATAGTTTGTAGACATTTTTAGCGTTGTTATAAAATACGTCCTCGTATGCATGTGCGGGGACTATTTTTTTGCAAAAATGAATGTAGGCGTCAATGGGTACAATAGGCCAGTCTGTACCGAACAAGACTTTTTTGTAGTTATTCAAGTATAAAAGCCCAAGGGTGTAATGCTGCATTAACAATGGGCTGGCTTCGGTGTGAGCAATGTGGGCGGCATTGCCTTCTACTAATCCGGAAATATCAAGAAAAACATTGCGGTTTTTATACGCAATTTCACAGGCGTCCATTATCCAAGGGTTGCCCATGTGGCATAGCAGAAATTGCGTATCGCGGAATTTTACCGCAAGGCGGTCGGCAGCTAGTGGATGGGAATACTCCATCAACCCTTGTTCGCTGTAAGTGACACCTGTGTGAATGGCAACAGTTAGGCCGTGTTCTGCCGCTATTTTGTAAATAGGCGTGTAAATGTCATCGTGGATATAATAGTGATAATACCCTGCATAAATTTTAAACCCAACAATGGACGAATCGTTGGCCACTTTGCCGCGAATGCGTCTGACTGCTTCGTCGTCCAACGTGTGCGGGTTTATGCCAAGGCAAGTAAACAGTCCAGGAGGAGGGGAAGCACTTAAATCCGCGGTCATTGGAGTAGGGGTTTTGTGGCATGGAAATGCATGTGGCTCTGCTTCCGTCAAGCCCATGCATACACATGTGTCAATGTCAGGGGCGGCTCGTTCTTTTAAATAGCCGTCATAGGAATAATCAACACCTGCATCTTCGGCGGCAGAGTAGAATGCTTGAATATTTGAAAAATGCATGTGCGCGTCAATTATTTTCATGTCAATACCTCCGCATTTTTAAAATGTAGCCGTCCTAAATCATCCAGTGCGCCCTTTGGAATATCTGCTTCGGTGATGAGGAAAAATGATGGGCTTGAGGTAAATGTTTTGCTTGGTGCAGCTGGGGCTTCCATATTCGCATTGACGGCTATTGGCATCTTGCTATCGTTTGCAATGTCGTTGCCTTCAATATTGTTGTGGAAGAAGTACAAACTTTCTTTTCTTTTGCCGCTGAGTTTGGCAATAGTATCAAAATTTACTTCCATATCGGATGTACCAAAGTGCAGGCGCAGTGTTTGCCCTGCTTTGTCAACGATATCCGCAAAAGCATCTGTTACGTTTTCGGACACATTAAGATAAGCACTAAATTCCACAACATCTTTTTGATACATGCCTGTACCATTTATAAAACGGTAAAAACTACATAACAGTGGCAACCCTGGCAATGTGACAAAATAGCTTTCATAAACCGCGCCGCGCAAAGCTTCATCTTCTGTGATGTTTAGAATCGTGCGTATTCCGTTCCATTGATTGCCATAGCAGTCGGGGATTTTTACAAAGCTGGCAGTAATTTTTTCCTTTAGTATGGCATTATTATTCATATTGGGCGGTAGTATTTCAATGCCTCCAGTAAAAATATTCCACCATGCAAATGGTTTGTGTTCGGGGTATTGATTTTTTAGCCATTCATGCCCGTTGTGGGTGAGGGAATAGCAAGCATTGCCGTATTTAGGGTCTGCTTTGAATGTGATTTCGCCATTTGACACGGTGTAAATGCTGCCTTCTTGATGGCATGTGACTTGCCCTTTAGAGAAAAACAATGCGCGGCTTACTGTTTTTTCATATGCCGCCATTTGCATTCGGATGTTTGCAAACGCTATGGTGCTTGGCTGTTTTACAATGGTAAGCTCGAACGTATTGCCATGTACGTTTACTTCTGCATCGGGGTTTTCTGTTGACGCGCTTTCAAAAAGCTGACTGGGCGAATCAATTGTCATTCTTCCTGCCAAATTGGTCACGCGCTTATTGTTAATATCAGCATGAATGATATCGTTTCGCATAAAGGGGTTGAAATCATTCAGTTTTATTTCAATTGGCGGTGTTGGCGCTTCTTCTACCTGTTCCCATTTTTTTAAGGCGAAACTACGAAAATCGCTGAAATTATCAAAAATGCCATAGGCGAAGACTATAGGCTGGGTTTCAAAAATTTGCCTTGGCGCAATTTCCCCCGCGTCAATTTCAAAAATAGCAAAATCGCCCCATTGTAAAATGGGTTTTGTCATTGGCGACCAGCAAACTCCTCTTGCGCCTGAAGTGGATGCTTCAAAAAGCCAATTTTCTTCAAACTGGTCAAGATTAATATCATCAATGCCATAGCGTGCGCCGTCCGGATTTGCACTATTATGATTTTGTGTAAATTTGCCTTCATAGCGGAAAATGGTTTTATTGCCAAGCGGAAACCCATAGCGGTCATTGAGCATTATTTTGCGGTTGGATTCACCGCGGTTTTCTATACGGTGCTTGCGGGAGATGATTCCCACTGGTGAAAGGGTAAATATTTGCGTCACTACCATGCCTTTAAATTTTTCAGAAATAAATTCAGCTTCCATAATCATATCCATGCCCTGTTGATAGGATTTTACCGTGGGTTTGATTAAGTTAAATTCGTCATCATATGGCTTACCCAGCTTTGGCTGCCCAAGCCAGCCGCTATAGTTTTGGTTTGTTAAATGAGTAATCTTTGCTTCGTTGTCTTTTTTAGATAAGCATACTCCCCATGCGCCGTTTACAATGGCGTATTCATAATCATCTTCCCGCGCAAATGCGTGTGCAATATCTTGACTAAAAAAGTGCAGTGGGCGGTGTAACGAAAATGCCGTGCCATTTTTCAGTTTAATTTTATATTCTATTGGAAGTGATTCATACCCGATTGTTTTGTATTTTACAGTGGTTGCCATGGAGTTTTTGCCATTTGCAGTGATATCTATTGCATAGCTCTTTTGTGTAAAATCTGCAATACTGTTTTCGGGCAATGTAAATTCGACAACAGCATCTGCGGTCAATGCCGATTTGATACCAATATGCATTGTTGTTTCCATTCCAACTTGCTGAAATTTACTTTCGTCAGTTAGCGTCACTGTAATAGGGAAGCGTGACTCAATGCCCAGTCCAAAAACTACTTTTTCGCCATTGATTTCAACATCTGCTAGCAAGCATGGATGGACTTTCCAAATATTTTGCGGTTCGTCAATCGCGCCTACATGAAATTTTCCTGTGAATGTTTGTGTTCCAGTGATATTGGTGTCTAGGTTGTAATCAAATTTTATGTTTTTATCATCCCTCCCCGAAATTTTTACATGCAAAGGATTGCCCGTTTTATTTTCCACAGTAAATGTGCAGTTATAATCAAGCCCAAATGCGAGTTCGTGGTCTTCTGCCATCCATTCCATTTTGTAATCGTTGGTTTCAATCAAACGCATTTGCCGTCCTGTACGCTCAAAACCGATGGCTAAAATTTCTCCGTCTTTCTCCCATGAATAGCCAAATACTTCAAATTTGTTGACCTTAACGCCGTCGGGAACAATGTCCAAGCTACGCGTTGAATGGGCATACCAGTCTGCTTTTTTGAAAAAATCCGCAAATAAAGGCGTATTTAAGATAGAAGGTATGAAGTTTACTAAATGTGTACTATCAGCGCGGTCTTCCCATAAATATCCGCATTTTTTATAAAGCGGTACGGCGGCGGTATTGCCTCCCCATGTGTGTAAATCAATGCGTGGATAACCCAGTTCTATTGTGCGCTCCATGCATCTAAGTACTAACGCTTTGCCAATTTTTTTGCCTTGATAGTCAGGGCGAACAGATAACAGATTAACGTATAGTGTGTCTGCGTCGCCAAAATACCTGCCAAGGTCGCAATAGCCCACTGCAACATCACCGTCCATGGCAACATATATATTGTACATCGCATTACCAGCAATGCGTGCTTTCACTTGTACGGCGGTTTTTATTCCCGTGTCGCCACCCCAGTCGTCGCGGCTGCGGTTCCACATGTCAGCCAGGGCAGGGGCCAGGCTGTCTTCATATTCTACAATGGTTATTCCGTTGTCCAATTTTTCGTAAATTTTCATTTGATTTACTCCTGTTCGTTTTTTTGAATGATTCTTAGGATTTTATCAGATTTTTGAGGATGGGTGTATGCAAAGTTTGATTATAAAAATACTACGGGTTCTATTGCTGATAGAAATAGCATAGATTGAAATGTATCAAAGTTAACATAATAAACCCCTGACTTCCTCCCGCAGAAAAAGTTGGGGGTTATTTTTATGATTATAAATGATATACTTCCAGCAGTGTTCAGAAACACTGGCATGATATGACTATATTAGGAGGATGCTTTATGGAACGAGTCACATGGAAGGCCCGCATTAAACCAGGCATGAAAGCCGAATATGTAAAACGTCACGACGAAATTTGGCCAGAAATGACGGCAGCTTTAAACGAAGCAGGGGTACACAACTACACCATCTGGTGTCATGGCGACGAATTGTTTGGCTACTATGAAGCAGAGCATGGCGCAGAATTTGCAGGAAAAACACAGGCCGACAGCCTAGTAGTGGCAAAATGGAAAGTGCATATGCAAGATTTAATGGAAATGGTAACAGACCCAGAAACAGGCCGCCCGCTCATTTTAGACCAAGTATTTTATCACGTTTAAGGAGGCATCATATGAACCTGAATAATACCCCTGAACTACTTGCAATGTTGCAAGACCCCACAATATTCAATATAAACCGCTTGCCGGCACGTTCTTCTCACCAATATTATAAAACAATGGAAGAAGCACGAGGCCAAGGCCGTATGCAGTGGCGGTATTGCCTGAATGGCGAATGGGATTTCCATTATGCCGAAACGATTGAAGAACGCCCCATAGGCTTTGAGTTAAATGGTTTTGCCAAAAGTGAAAAAATATCTGTGCCGGGTCATATTCAATTGCAGGGTTATGACAAACCTCAGTATGTCAATACACAATACCCCTGGGATGGACACGAACACATCGTGCCGCCGCAAATTCCAAAAAAATTTAACCCAACCGCGTCATATTTGCGTACATTTGAAATCCCCAAAACATGGAAAGGACAACCTGTTTTTATTTGCCTAAATGGGGTGGAAGTCGCCTATAATATTTGGCTCAATGGCAAATATATAGGCTATGACGAGGACTCATTTACCCCCAGCCGTTTTGATTTAACGCCGCATTTATGCGAAGGCGTGAATAGACTAGCCATTCAAGTATACAAATTTTCTAGTGCAAGCTGGTTGCAATGCCAGGATTATTGGCGGTTTTCTGGCATTTTCCGCGATGTCTATTTGGAAACCGTGGCTAAGGTGCATGTACAGGATATATGTGTTAAAACAACGTTGTTTGAAAATTATACACAGGCAACCGTTGCGGTTGGTTTAACATTGACGGACACGGATAACGTACAAATTGAAGCTGCGTTTGTTGACAAAAGTGGCGTAGTTCAAGCAAGTACAATGCTTTCGGGTGAATCGGCTCATTTTGAGTTTAATATCAATCACCCGCTTTTGTGGAGTGCAGAAAAGCCAAACCTGTACACTCTGGAAATTCTGGTCAAACAAAACGGCGAAACTATAGAAGCCATTTGCCAGCCTGTAGGCATACGCGAATTTAAAATGATAAACAAACTGATGCACATAAACGGCAAGCGTATTGTATTCCGTGGTGTAAACCGTCACGAATTTTCGGCAGAAAGAGGACGCTGCGTTACTCGTGAAGACATGGAGTGGGATGTAAAATTTATGAAAGCGCACAATATAAACGCTGTGCGCACATCCCATTACCCCAATGCTGAATATTTTTACACACTGTGCGATAAATACGGCTTGTATGTAATAGACGAAGCCAACCTTGAAACCCATGGAACCACGCCGCCAGTCACAGGAAGCGGCGGCGATTTAACCCACTTAGTACCAGACAACAAGCCCGAATGGCTAGACGCTATTTTGGACAGAGCCACAAGCCTGTGCGAACGGGACAAAAACCACCCTAGCGTAATCATTTGGTCATGCGGCAACGAAAGCTATGGCGGCGAAAATTTATATAAAATGTCTGAACGGTTTAGACAGCTTGATGATACGCGCTTAGTCCATTATGAAAACATACACTTTGACAGACGGTTTAACTCGACATCGGATATGGAAAGCCAAATGTACACCTATGTACCTGACATCCGCAAATATTTGCAAAATAACCCCGAAAAGCCCTTTATTCTTTGCGAATATTCTCATGCCATGGCCAATTCGTGCGGCGGGCTCAACCGCTACATCGCGCTAGAAGACGAGTTTGAAATGTACCAAGGCGGCTTTATTTGGGATTTTATTGACCAAGCTTTGTTTGCAAAAGACAGGTTTGGAAAACAATATCTGGCCTATGGCGGCGATTTTGATGACCGTCCATGTGACTATAATTTTTGCACCAATGGCATTGTCACTGCCGACAGAAAACCATCTACCAAAGCCTTGGCTATAAAAGGCGCGTACCAGCCATATGTCATTGATGTAGATTGTGATGGGAAATTGAGCATTCGTTCTAAACATTTGTTTACGGACTTGAATGAGTATACCGTAAAGTGGCAGATTGAAGAAAATGAAAATTGTCTGATTAGTGGTGTGCTCACACTTGATTTGCCGCCGCTTGAAAGCCTTGAGTTTAACCTGCCCATTCAAATAAGCGATATCGTAGCCGATGCCCAGAAGGAATATATCATTACCGTGGCTGTTCTCACCGAAGCAGGGCATGAGGTCGCGTTCGGACAGCATATCATTGATGCGGCTAAAGCAAAATCGCAAGCAAAAGGGATGCTTACCTTAGTGGAAGGCACTGAGACGATTGGGATAAACGGCGAAAATTTTGAAATTCTTTTCAGCAGACAGCATAAACATGCCCGCATCGTATCATTAAAATATGGCGGCAAGGAATTGATTAAAAGCCACTGGCAATCATTGATGCCCAGCTTTTGGCGCGCGCCCATTGACAACGACCGCGGCTTTAAAGGGCAAAGTGAAATGGCTGAGTGGAAGATAGCCAGCCTTTATGCCACTTGCGATAGTATGGACTACAAAAAATGTGATGGCGGCGTTGAAGTAGCGTTTGTATACGATTTGCGTACAAACCCTGTGGCAAAAGTGAAGGTTATCTACTTTATTGACCCAAGCGGAAAAATAGATGTGACAATGGATTACAAAGGGATGAAAGGTCTGCCCAACATGCCTAAGTTTGGAATGGATATGTCTATTTACGCCGAATTTGACCATTTAACCTGGCGTGGACTTGGCCCAGATGAAAGTTACCCTGATAGAGATTTTGGGCTGCGTTATGGAACGTACTCAAATAAAGTAGCAGATAACATGCCCGAATATTTAAAACCGCAAGAATGTGGAAATCATGTTGGTGTACGCTATGCCCATGTTACAAATGGCAGCAGGGCAGGGCTATGTATTCGCATGGTTGACAAACCGTTTCACTTTTCAGCACTGCCATATACTCCCCATGAACTTGAAAACGCGACGCATTTGTATGAGTTGCCGCCTGTGCATAAAACAGTGTTGTCAATCAGTTCAGAAATGATGGGAGTAGGGGGGGATAATAGCTGGGGCGCAAGGCCAGAAGATGTGTTTGAACTGCCTGCGGATAGGGATTATTGTTTGAGGTTTAGTATCGAGCCTCGTTAGTTCGTATTTTTCTTTTGTCGGCATCGTTATTGCTGATTCTATTGTTTTAAATGAAAACGCCTTGTGCAAGATTGCAATTTATCTTGTACAAGGCGTTTGTCGTTAAAAGTGTCATAAATTTTTAATGGCGGCTGAAATAAAACGCGAAGATTATTTTTCTCTGTAAATCTGATGCTCTTCCACACGTTGTGCTAGCTTTTTTACTTGCTTTGGGGAAATATTCAGCATTTGATTATTGTCAAAAGTAATTTGGCATCTTTTTGGGTCTACTGCTTTTACAACATCCAGGTTAATGATATAGCTCTGTTGACATCTGTAAAAATGCTTGTCCATTTGTTCTTCTACGTTTGCCAGGTTCCCATGAAACAACATGCGCGATTCTTTTGTATGTACCTCTATAACGCGCTTACGCTCCGGCGATGTTGAGATATACAAAATATCGTTGCCTGATACAGATATCATGCTATTTTTTGAAAAATTAGATTTTCCATCGACAGCGTCACAGGCAAATTTGAATACAAAATGGTTTTGTTTTGGTGTGATTGCTGTAAGCTTGTTGTAGGCATATTGTATACAGTCATGTATGCGTGTGACTAAGTTTGCATCAGCTTTTTCGATATAGTCAAGTGCCGCTACTTTATGCTTAAATGTGAGTTCATATGATTTTGCATCAGAAGTGATGAATACGATACAGCCGAATGGGTCATAAGCTCTAATTTGCTTAGCCAATTGTATGCCGTCAATATCACAGCCTAGAGTTAAATCCAGAAAGTATAATCCCGGGGTTTTTTCAGAGGATTTCAAATGATTTAGTATTTGGTAAGGGTCTGTGACGGCATACACTAAACGTATTGCCAAGCCGTGTGCAGCCACATAGTTTTCAATATGACTTTTTAATATGTTTAAATAATCGCTGTTGTCTTCACAAATAAAAATGCTAATCATAAAAACATTCCCCCCGTCATTTTAATCAGCTTCTGGTGATATTTGCAGTTTTTGTGTGAAATAGCCGTTACTTATTTTTGTTTGCAAAAACAAGTGTTTATTTTTGCTGAGTAGCTTAGAAACGGTATATAATCCCAAGCCCCGCACCCCGCCTTTGGTCGTGAAGCCTTTTTTGTCAATTTGATTTAGTGGTGGTGGATTGTGACAAGTGTTTCGGAGTACGAAATGTACGATATCATCTGACATTGAAACTAGAAGGCAAATAGTTGCGCCGTCTACGCCGGTACAAGCCTCTATTGCGTTGTCTATAAATATGCCAGAGATTCGGCAAATGTCAAGCAGATTGTAGCCTTTTGGGATTGTTATTTTTTCATTTATCTCTAGGGTCGCATCAATACCTAACTGCTGCGCTTGCAGAAATTTAACGAAAAGGATCGTTTTTAATTCGGGTGTTTTTATATGGCTTAGCTTGTCCATATAGGTGTCCATTGTGTCGGCACTGGCTTTAAACTCTCCCATGTATTTATCATAATGTTCTTGGATACCATTCCAGTCTTGGTTTTCTATGTGTGATTTGAAGATTAACATCAGGTTTTTGTGGTCGTGTTTAAATGTACGCATTTCTGTTGCTATGGTTTCTATATTTTGGGTGTATAGTTTCAGGTCTTGAAGTTGTTTGATTTTATAGTTGAGTTCTAAGTCTTTTTGGATGCTGCTTGCGAATGCGAATAGAGCGAATACTAGGAATGTGAAGCATATGGATAATGATATGGCATATGCCAGAGTTAATATAGCCAAGTCAGCTATAAAATCATGTAAAAATGTGTTTATAAAGAAAAGCATGAGCGTGATAATTGCCCCAGAAAGCAAGTATATTGATAGTTTTCTTTTTAAAATATCGTCAAAAAGGGATATTCTATTGTGGAATGCTATGCCCAATTTGCGGGATATTATATATGATATTGCAAACATAATTACAAAATATAAAAGCGCAAGGATAAAGTTATCCATAACTGCTTCCCTGCCCAATGCTAATACTTCTGGGTTTAGTATATAAATGATGCTGAATATTGTAGCGGTAAGCGTTGCAGATAATATGGCTATGATTTGTGTCAGAATGGCATATAAAAGGCTTAGTGAAAGAATTTTGGTTTTGATGTTGGCAATTATCGTTAAAATAACAACAGAAGAAAAGTTAATTGCAACCCCCAAAAAAGCAAATTCAACGATAAAATATCCTAATGTAACCCCAGTTATTATAGTGGCACTTAATATTAGCAATGCTTCTTTTTTATTGAATGATACCTTGCGCACATTAACAAAAACAAGATACAGTAACAAGCACTCTAAGATTATACCAGTGAAAAACGGCATATGCACCCTTCTCTCGTATTAAGTACACACAGCGATGTAATTTTTACCAAGATAATTATAGCATATTTTGTCAAGAACGGACATTTTTTTATGACAAAATTCATGGACTATGTCACATTAACATTTTCACGATTATCCTGTATGATATGATCAAGTCAAGAGGCACACACTTCACAACATTGGCATCACAACCACACACGTCAAACTTTCGCTAAGTCCCTGCGTATTCTGGTTTGTTTTCCTACTGTTCTGCTGGTTGTCCCTTGAGGCTTATACTTTTGCTTCTATTTTGAGGCAAAACGGACTGATATGTTGATTTGTTGTTAAGATTAGGCTTGTTCCGCAAGAAACACGCGCGCACGGTGCTTGCTTGTCTGCTTTTTTCGGCAAATTGACCGCTGTCTTTCCAAACCAGAAAGGCTACTTTACCCGAACATTTATATATATGAGGATCCACGGCGGCAACGTCACCTTGTACAGCATATATATAAATGGCTGAAACTAAATGTAAGCGGTGGATGCGAAAGGGTAGGCAGTTAATCTGGATGGTTTTATCATGTTGTATTTATATTGTGTTGTTTTACATTGTTATTGCTGGTTATATAACCCAATTAAAACGTCTTGTTCAAGATTTACCTTGTTCAAGACGTTTTTTTTGAGATAAAATAATTACATAAACATTTTGTTATTTTGATTCGTTAGTATTCATAATGAGTTCTTCGGATATAGTAGGCTCATATATAGCCGCGAAGAAGCATCTACGTGAACTTACATACATTAGGCTGGACAGATACCAACAATGTCCCAATTACGCTCTTTCAAACTCACGTTCTTGCCCTCACACACATTGTTCATACTTTTCATACTTCCATCCTCTCTCTTAATTTTTGCCCAATAAGCGGTCTTGCCTTGGTGTCTGCTAGAGCATATAGTCGAAGGCAAACGACTACAGGAGTGAACACGATAACTACTATGATATTGTTTATAAAAAAACCTTGTAAAAGCCAAGGCAAGACAACAAATAAAATACAACTAACCATTGTGCATACCATACTATTTAATGCATGTAGTCCAAAAGAGTAACGTTTTATTGCTATATATGACGTATGGACTGTTAGTGTTTGAAGGATAACACCTAGGAATGCGGCAAGCGAGTACATAATAATGAGTTTTGATATATTTATTAGTAGCACTTCTGTGCCTATGATTAGCTTGGTCAGTTCTATGCCTTCTTTTTTTGTGTATTGGGTTAGCCAGGTTGCTAACCTTTGGGCAGTGGTTTGGATGATTTGGGCTTTCAGTGGATTATCTCCTTACACGAGAAAATATGGTAATTATGGAAATTTTTTTCGACCGCTCTAGCATTTAAAATCTTTTTCCATATCAAAAAACGAAAATCAATGATTGAAAAACGCCCTAACGTTTGCCATGTGTGGCAAATATTAGGGCGTATC
>Ga0131853_10000466_pt1 | contig 74046 bp, 72 predicted proteins | sample TergutLab28metaG_FD_92764 | JGI IMG/M metagenome (GOLD analysis project Ga0131853, IMG submission 92764) | Labiotermes labralis P1 segment gut microbial communities from Petit-Saut dam, French Guiana - Lab288 P1 (version 2) (version 2) | ecosystem: Host-associated > Arthropoda: Insects >... | reverse complement strand
CATTGGTCTCACTTACACTGGCGCTCTGGTTAATAACCCGGCTCTTTATACTCTGGATATTTGCAGTTATCTCGTTTACAGCAGCAGCGGTCTCGTTCATATTGCTTGCAAGGTCATTACCAATACCGGATAATGTTATAGTTTCAGCTTTGACTTTAACAACCATATTCTTGATTTTTTCCAAAGTATTATTGAAGTAATGGGCAAGGCTTCCGATCTCGTCTTTGCTGGAAACTGAAAGTTTTCTGGTGAGATCGCCTTCTCCCTCGGAAATTTCTTTGAGCATATCGACAACTTGTTTAATTGGTTTTATCACTATAAATTTACAGCTTATGGTATTTAATATTATCGACAACAGTAAAATAACTAATGCAATAACGCTGAGCAACTGTATTGCTGTACTGGTGTTTTCATTGATTGCTTCGTAAATTGTATCCATTTCCATGCCAATAAACAAACAACCAATAATATCCCTGCCATTTGGGGCAAAAAGCGGGCGATATTCAGTATAATAATCAATGCCAAAAATCCGCGCACTCCCAATAAAATATCTGCCCTCCATTATGGTTGAGTATGCAACGTGATTTACTCCCAATAAGGTATCCACGGCCCTGTTTCCCGAGGTATCGGTAATACTGGTGCTGATTCTGCGGAAATCATTGCCATCCCGGACAAAGATAGTTGCTACTATGCCCAAATCTTCGGATATTCGATCAACAAGTCTGTATTGATGATGAATGGAATTGCCATGCTGATCCACCAATTGGCCGTTACTCATGGTTACATGACCGTAGTACAACTCCAGCATAGCTTCAAGAGATTTCATATCGCCGCTAAGTTTTTTTTTCCCAATAAGAAAAGCAACTTCCCGACTTGTGGATTGTAAAGAAAAGGTGCTTATAATTGCCAAAACCAAAATTGCCAAAAGTACAAAAATAGCAGACATCCCTGCTATTTTTATGAGCAATCCCTTGCCATTTCTGATGCCTAAACCTTTTTTTAGCATATCCATCTTTTTCTCCTTAGTGAAAAGTTAAACTTTAAAAGTTCTTTTGGAATAGGGGTTTAGTATTTTATATAGCAGGTATTCCAAAATGTCAAATCTTGTAGATTGAAATACCTGTATTTTTTTAGAGTCTTGCCAGCGCTGCCTGGGCTGCTTGTACAACTGCTGTAGCCCATGATGGAATTGTTGTTACAACAATAAGCTCTCCCCTTGCAGCAGGGTTTCCAATTTCTCCAAGGGCATTAATTGTTGCTATTACAGTCCGTCTGTCAATATGCGGGGACATTCCTGCTGTTTGTTTAGTATTTTGATCTCTTAGGAATTTAAGTAATGTTTCAACAGCTTCATTGCTTCTATAAGTAGCTAGTGTTTCAATTACAGCGAGTTTTTCACTTGTACTATAATTATCTAAAAGGATTCGTTCAAGGTAAGGTATTGCTTCCGGATCTTTGTGAGGAGAATTTAAAAGCATATTGCTGGCAAGTAGCCTTAGAGTTGAAAGCTGCATAATTTCAGCTGTAGTGTGTGTTATATGGCGTATCCCTTCGCGAAGTCCTGATACAGCTAAATTTGACTTTCTTTCATCAGAAATAGAAGAGTCATTTGCTATGCTTAATGCAAGGATTTTATTCTCAAAACTAGGATCGTTTTCAATAATATTTTTGAGAATTTCAGATGGATCTTCTGTTATTAATTGCAGAATATTTCTTGCGTTCTCTCTAATTCCGGATCTTGGACCATACCAGCCTGAGGCCGCATAAAAGAGAACTTCATAAGATCTTATATCTCTTATATTTTCAAAATAATTTACAAGGGCAAAAGCCATAGCTTCATTTTCACTTACACTGAAGTTGCTTTCTGCTCTCATATTGATATTTCTTAATGTGATAATAAAATCATCTATAAATTTGTCAGACTCCATGTTCCCCAAAGCCATAATCGCGTCGGTTCTTACTACAAGGTTAGTGTTGTTTCTAAAAGCCTGAAAAATAGCATCTTCAGACTCAATAACTCTAAATTCACCCAGTTTTCTTATAGCTATCCTCTGCATTTCATCAAAATATCTTCTGTCAGTGGTGGTTACAGTAGATAAAGTTGTTCTATTTGTTTCATCAAGCACTTTTTGAAGTAAAGGGATAAGCGCCCTGTCATCTGAGTCTACAATATTTTGCAAAATATTGTATTTATACTCAAGAGTGTCGAGTCTATCATAAAGCTGTATCCACATATCTGCAGATTCCTGGCTAAAAGCAGGAGCAACGATTATTATAATACAAATCAAAAGTAATTGTAATTTTTTCATAATTATCCTCACAGTAATTTTTAGATTTATATAACAAACTGGCTAATAAACTAATTTGTTACACAAACCAGTATTATTATTCTATAAAACAAAGATTTTCGCAAGTTGTTTGATTACTGATTAGAAAAGAAGTCACAATTTAAAAAAACCCGCGGAACCGCTTGGGGAAAATCTCTTGAACTCATAGTTCAAGTGGGTTTCGTTTGCAGAAGCATTTAGCCCTGCATAAAGGAATCCCTTCGTTATGGTTTGTCCCAAGAGATTTTACTATCCCGCCCGTAATCCGCAGGTTACTTATCCTCTAAAACATTTTCTATACAGGAAATTACCCTTTCAGTCAATTCAGATAGTTCTTTTCCAGATTTTTTTGCCTTATATATTTCATCGACCAAATAAACAGAAGTTAAAATTGAAATTTTAAGTGGATCATACATCCCTGTACTGCTTTCCACTTTATTAACAATATTTTTTAGATATTCAATAATCTCCTGCATATAAGCAGGATTTTCATCTACTTCTATTTTAAAAGATGTTCCAAGTAATTTTATATCAATTAAGTGACTACTCATAAAAATTAAAAAATATCTAACTGACTCTGATTAGTATCGTTTTTTTCTGTTCCGTTTTGAGCTGATGTTTTTTGTGATTTTCCCTCTGCTGCATCGGAAAAAGGTTTATTTTGAGCTATTTTTGAGTAGTTGATCTTTATTTCTTCTACTTCTTCTTCTTTATCAAGTTGTTCTTCTTTATCTGATTCTGTTGGGGAAGTGGAATTATCTTTTAAGAAGTTGTTTTCTTCTTTAGTTACGCCTGTTTTTGCTTTGGCAAGATTTAAAGCAGCTGTATTGGTTGTTGAAATATTATCCAAATCATCAAGTTGTTTTATTGCATTCGCAATACCTTCTTCAAGTTCAACATATGTACTTCTATAATCAGATACAATCTGCTCCAATTCTTCGATTTTTACATTAGCAGATTCAAGTTCTGATTTAAGAATTTTATTATCCTGCTTAAGAGCTTTTATAAGCTCTACAGTTTTGAATACTTTTTCCTCAAGATTTTGGATTTGTTTTATAGATATCATATCCATTTTTTTAAGACTGTTTTGCTTTAGTAACCAAGGCAGCAAAAGCTGCTTTATCTTCGATCGCCATATTCGATAGAGCCTTTCTATTGATTATGATCCCAGCTTTATTAAGCCCTGCAATAAATTTTGAATATGAAATACCCTGATTTCTGCATTCTGCTGATATACGGGTGATCCAAAGAGCCCTAAAATCTCTTCTTCTTGTTTTTCTATGGTCATAAGCTGTCTGAAGCGCTTTCATTACAGCGTTTTTTGCAGTTTTAAATAAAAGACTTCTCCCGCCTCTAAAACCTTTTGCGTGTTTTAATATTTTTTTTCTTCTGCTAAGCCTTCGTGTTCCATCTATTGCTCTTGGCATTTTTTTCTCCTTCTGATTCCTCGTCTAAATTAATTTCCGTAAGGCATTAATTCTTTAACTCTTACTGCTTCTGGTTTTGTAAGAATACCGCTATGTCTTAGGCTTCTTTTCCTTTTTGAGCTTTTTTTTGTAAGAATATGTCTAAGTCCCTGTTTTTTGTACTTAACTTTTCCAGTGCCTGTAAAAGAAAACCTTTTAGCAGCGCTTTTTCTTGTTTTAATCTTTGGCATAAAGCCTTCTCCTCTATTTTTTTCCCTTGGGATTAAGTGTCATTGACATAAAGCGCCCTTCCATCATTGGGGGCTTATCCATTATATACTCGCCATTAAGGAGATCAAGCATCTTTAAAAGCACATCTTTCCCAAATTCAGTATGTGCCAACTGTCTCCCCTTAAATCTTATAGTAACTTTAACTTTATTTCCTTCATCAAGAAACTCTTTAACATGTTTTGTTTTAAACTGAAGATCATGGGTTTCTATTAGCGGCTGCATTCTAACTTCTTTGACCTTTATAAGCTTTTGCTTTTTTCTTGTTTCTTTTAGCTTTTTCTCCTGGTCAAAGCGAAATTTTCCAAAATCTAATATCCTGCATACTGGAGGAACCGCATGTGGCGCAACCTCTATAAGATCAAGCCCTGCTTCTTTTGATTTTTCAAGAGCTTCTGCTATTGAAAAAACACCAAGCTGCTCTCCATTTTCATCAAGAAGTCTAACTTCTTTTGTGCGGATTGCTTCATTTATCCGCAACTCTTTTTCTTTTGCAGCCAATCACCCCTACCTTTTTGATTATTTCAAAAAAATATACCACTTCAAAAAAAAAGAGTCAAATGCTATTTCAAGCATTGTTGTTAAAAAGCCCGTATTGGCCGGACATTATTAAAAAGATACTTGTGGTTGTCATTGCGAAATCCATTGAAGATATTCTGACTCCATGCGCTGGTAGTATTAAACTGTGTTGAAGACCAGAACCAAAGAGGTCCAATGTTAAGGTGATTTCGCTGATTATAAATTTCAATTAGCTCGTCAAGACTTGGTAAAAACCAATCGTTTGCAGTCTCTGTAAAATAATTGTTAGCAGCTTTTGCAGCGGATATATAAGTAGTTTCCGGGTTAGATGCTGTATCTACTGCAATTATAAGAGCTGTATTTTTTCTACCTGCGCCGATTACTGGTGAAGTGCCTCGTACATCAGGGTATGGAGGAGATGCTTGAGTTTGCCATCTCATTATTAATTGTGTACCAATTCCGCCAACTGCATTGGAAGGGGCAGCTTCAAGGTAGTGCGCAATTGAATTATCATCCAGCATTGTAAAGCCTTCTTGTGAGCGAAAGAAAATTGTTCCGCCACCTGGTCCGGTTTCACCTATTTCATAAGGTCCCCATTTTGCGTAGAGGGTAATGTCAGAGGAAACAGTGTCATTATAAAAATCCCATGCATTTTTAAAATCAATTTCTTTATACCAACCAAGAAACTTGGATTCAAATCCTGTTCTGATAGGGGGATCAGGGCTTTCGATCTTTGTATTATGTTCGATTGATGTTAATGCGGGAATAACTGTGTCGCTATTTGTATTAAAGGTTACAGTGAATGTGCTAAACTCATCAATCGCTGCGGTGAGGTCCAAAATGTTTCCATATGTGTCAAACCAATCAAGCGCTGCGTCGGAGTCAGCAAATATTCCGTGTGCATCAAGGTCTTCGTCAGATGCATCTAAGTCATCAATGCTGTGTGCGGCAAGTTCTTCATCCTGGTTTTGTTCAGTTTCTGTATCCTCGACAGTTACTGAAGGTGCAGGAGCTGTTACAGAAGGCGCGGGAACTGTTATTCGGGGAACAGGAGGAGTAGGAGTTTTGCACGCCATCATAAATAGCCCGATTATTGCTGCTATAACAATAGTTCTAAAAATTGGTTTCATTCTTTTCATTGTATAGTGTATTTAACATATTTTGGGACTTTGTATCAAGCTACTGGTTGCAAAAACAGTCAATAGAGAATAAAATTGTATCATTATGTATTTATTTTTACTACTTTTGTTTCCAATAGCTTCAATTTGGTTGATCTCAAAGGATTCATTTTTTAATCAAATAATCGTAGATTTTAGAGAATTTTTTCTGTATGGAATTTTGTTTTTTATCCCTTCTTTTTTAATTGTTACTATTTTCGTAAGCTTTTTAAATCGTACATATACTGTTGCAAACATATATTTTTACTATTTACTCGCAGATTATTTCTTTTACCATTTTTTTTGCATTTTAACATGCTTAATAAGGTTTAGAAATGCGATGACCATAAGCACTAGTGAGGGAATAAGCCATTATTTTCTATTTATGGGCGGTTTTTACACAGCTTTTACATTCTATTCTGCTATTACCAATTTTAACAGTGAAGATTTATACACCCTTTTTCTAAAACCTGTTACTTTATTAATAATGGCAGCTTATTCATCAGTTTTTTTGACCTTAAGAGACTCTGAAACTGGCGTTCTAAGGCACATACTTACTGCTTTACTCGCTATTTTTCCTGTTATTTTAGCATTAGTGCCTTTTTTCTATTATATTAGATACCCTTTTGTTTCTTTTATTATAATTATTGTAATAATTGCACCAGGGTTGTATTTTTATTATAGGGATAGAGGAGTATAATAGGCGAAGCTGTCTAATATGGCTTTGTGGAAATATAATTAAATTATAAATAAATCCGGAGGAAAAAATGGGAAATTGTTGTAGCAAAAATGATAATTTTGAAAAAGCATTGGAAATAGGGCGACCGCCAAACATAAAAAAGCTTTTTCCAAATTCAAAAGCGCTTATTGTAAGTGGCAAAGTTATTGACAGAGCAATGATTGCCAAAGGCAAAGCAATGACAATTGCTGCAAACGGGAGAAGCAGCTTTATTATTAAGGGTTCGTTAATGGCAGCTCAAAAAGCAAATGCAGCCATAATAATTGAGATTGCAAAATCAGAATCAAACTACTGCCCAGTAAGCTTCTGGAACATGGCAATGTTTGTTGACCAGATGTGTAATGAACTTGGTATTACGGTTCCTGTTGCAGTGCATGCAGATCATTATGGGATTAAGAGCGATAAAGATATTGAAATTGCAAAAGTAGAAATTCCAAGTATGTTTGATGCAGGGATAACTTCAATTGCAATTGATGCGTCACATCTTCCAGAAGACAAAAACCTCCTTGCAAATATCGAGCTTTGCAAGTATGTACCAGCATGGGCAGGACTTGAAACAGAAGTTGGAGAAATAAAAGGGGATCAAGGGCTTTCAACACCTATAGAAGCTGTTTTTCAGATTGCAGGCCTTAATGCAAATGGCGTATTCCCGGACTGGATCGCTTTAAACAATGGAACAACACATGGGATCGAAGCAAGCGCTTCCGGGATCCAGGTTGAACTTACAGCAGAAATCCACAAAGCACTTGAAAAATATAAAATGTCAGGAGCGCAGCACGGAACTTCTGGTAATAGCTCGGATAAACTTCGTGAAATTGCCCAAAATACCCATACAACAAAAGCAAATGTTGCAACAGCGCTTCAAATGATCTCCTGGGGAGTTGAAGTAAATGATTATGGCAATGCAATTATAGATAAAGAAGGGAAATTTACAAAAGTAAAGGGAAAAGGGGCTTCTGAAGAGATGTGGGCTTCTGTTGTTGCTTATGCAAATGAAAAAGGTTGGAAAAAAGGGGACTATAAAAGCCTCAACCTCCCTTTTGAGAATAAGTTCTGCGGGCAAAACAAAGAAATAAGAGACAGAATGGCAAAAGATGTTGAAGATTTTGTATACAATATGCTTGTAAATGTTTTTAATGCAAAAGATACTGCGCCTCTTGCAATAGATGCGATCCTTAAAGCAGGCTCTTATGATCTTGGCCCAAAGGTCAATAAAGTAGAAGATGCTGCAGCATGGACTCCTGCGAAGATTGCAGAAAAAGCAGCAAAGCTATCCACAGATAGAGGTCCTGCTGGAGATTTTGACGATTAATTCCTTTATTAATGGGCTATTCAATAAGGCATTAGCCTCGGTGCCCCCTTGGAGGGGGCATTTTTAAATGTTTTTTGAAGAAAAAATAGAATTATTACAAAAAAATATAAAAGTATCACTTTCTCAAATAATTGTGCCTGTTATAATTCCGGTAATCGCAATTTTTATAGCTGTTTTAAGTTTTGTTATTTTTAGCCAAAGAGTACTGTTTATTTATGATCCTTATACAATAAAAATTTCAAACCTTGACATTTCACAAATAAAAAGAGCTGGGATAAAGCATCAGCTTTTTATTAAACCTATTGAAGCGCAATATGGAAATTTCCCCGAAATTTTTGAAAATCTTTCTGATAGAGATAAAAGAAGAAAAATCGTTATAACCGCATATTTGTATTCAATGCTTAAAAGTAATGAAGAATATAATAATTTTTTTAATAATAGCATATTATATATTTATGGACCTCTTTTTGACTATGAGCAGAGCGAAAATCCAATAACTGTTTTCAAATCTATATCTAATGAAGAAAGACTTAGGCATTTTCTAAACAGATTTAAAGAACTTGTTTTTTTTATGCCTGAATCAATATATGAAAGAGTAGGCTCTGTTGAGCCTGAAAGCACTCTTATATCTTTATTAACAGAAAAATTTTATTCTCAAAGCGCAGGCAGTGTTAATAAATTGCCTTTTGCCGGAGGTATGGGAAGAAATTCAGAGCATTTTAAGGATGGTTCAATAAATATATTATGTATAAGAAGATTATCACCCGGGGCCAGAAGTCTGATTACAGAATCTGACGGAAAAGTTATTTTTTTTGACTATGTTAACAGCCGCAATTTAAGGCAAAGTTTCTATGTAAATACTGAAACAACTTCTTCTGCCTCTTTAAGTTATGATTATAAAAAAACTTTACATAAAATGTTCAAAATTATGGGTAAAAGTACCGAAAAAGGAATAAGTTATGTATCTGTTTTTTCTTTCTTTCGATGAAAATGAAGGTTGGAAAATATATTTGACAAAGAATCTTGTTAGAAATATAATCAGATAAATAAGAAAGCGGTACTTTTCGCAAAAGGAGAGGAATAATGAGGCGAGCCAGTTTGTTTTTTGGCTTATTCATTTTAATGTTTATGCTGCTCGTTTTTCCAATAGCAGCTAATACTGATAGAACACTAAACTTGGTGTCGATTATTCTGGATGATTTTGATACGCCACAGGAAAATAATTGGATAGTAGTAGGTAGTAAATTTGCTACTCCTGGGTTTCCTAAAGTGGCTTTCCCAACAGCATGGCCAGAGGCATTGCATGGAGCCAACAGAGAAGGCATTGATTATAGAGTTCTTGGTATATGGGGCAAATTTGACAGGCAGGGATTTAATTACATTGAAGTGATTCCGGATATAAGAGACGAAGAAGGTAATTTTACAGGAATTCCAATACCAGGAATAGTACAGATGCTGGATTTGTGGGTGTGGGGATCTATGCATGACTTTTATATGGAAGTTCATCTAATGGATCAGAGAGGTTTTATACATGTTCTTGATCTTGGTACTATAATGCATACAGGGTGGCAAAACCTAAGGGTTTCAATTCCTGGCAGAATATCACAGGGAAGGAGGCAGGTACCTCATGCTGCGCCATTGTCCCTTATGAAGTTTGTTATATGGACAAGACCTTGGGAAAGAGTAGATAATTTTTATGTTTATCTTGATCAGATTAAAGTATTAACAGATATGTTTGTAACAAGATTTGATGGTGATGATCTTGCAAACCCCGAAAATGTACAAAGAATTTGGGGCTCTGCCGTGGAGGGAAATTAATGAATAGTTTTAGAAAAATATTGATTCTTTTAGTTGTAGCAACTATTTTTCCTTGCTTGGTATTTGCACAGACTCAAGCACAAACACGCCCTGCAGGTAGCCCGGCGCCGGAAAATATAGGCGTTACTTCTGCTCAGCAAAGGCTTAAAGAAGTATCAGTGACTAAATTTGAAAATCCGGGATTTTTTAGGACATTTATGTCACACGATGATGGCTTTGTGACTATGAGGAGGCTTCGTGGTTCTCCTCTTGGCAAAGTGCCAATAGAAGATGAAGTGCGACATGGGATAAACGAGCAGGATATATATGTTATTGGTCTTAAAGTAGAATATCTAAGAAGAGGAGTCCATTCCTTCGCATTATTGCCAACCAGGCCTATACCAATTCCTGGGATAACAAAAACACTTTCTGTTTGGGTTGCTGGAAGAAATAGTGATCATACTTTAAGTATACTTTTGTTGGATTATAATAATCAACATAAAGAACTTGTAGTAGGAAGACTCAATTTTTCAGGGTGGAGAAGGCTTACAGTCGCTGTTCCTCCAGAGATTGTGCAGCAAGATTTTCGTACTACTAATCTACAAGGGATAAAGTTTAACGGATTTAGAGTAGACTGTGATCTTCTTGATACGTGGGGAGTGTACTATATTTATTTTGATGATCTTAGAGCTGTTACAGACTTATTTGCCGAGGAGAGCAGAGATATTGATGATATGAGAGATGGCTGGTGATTAAATTATAAAATTTAGACCCCGATTTTCTTCGGGGGACAAGCCCCGATTTTCATCGGGGCTTTTTTGTCTTTGTATTTACAATGGTTTCTGTATCTATTATTGTAGTATGATTTTTAGCGGTTAGTGCGCTTTGGGGTTTTGGAGTAGGGGGGGTAGTGAAACACTATACAAAAAATATGTCAAAATGGTTGGGGCGTAAACTGAATCAAGTGAACTTGAATTTGCGCACCAAGCTGGTCATTACTTTTCTTATTGTAAAGGTCATCCCTATTATTTTGCTTACAATTGTTATGTTGGCTCAATTCTCTTTGTTTGGTCATATATTGCGCGATATTGCTGTTGCAGACTCGTCAAAAGCCCTGAATGAAAGCGCTATTGAGAATATTGAAAGAATTACCACTGATGCAGCTATCGCAGTTGCTTACTTCCTGTATCAGCGGGATGAAGATATTCTTTTACTTTCCCAATTGCCTCTTTCGGACGAAACTTTTAAACTTTTTGCCGAGAACAAACGCAGCCACTTAAGGGAGAGGGGCAAATGGAAGCTGGCGCCGGACCAAATGTCATGGGTACCGCTGCATCAGCATATTCATGAAGAAGAGGGCGCGCAATCCTCAAACATGGAAAATAACAGAAATGATTTTTTTAATTACAGGCCTCGTGATCTTTTTGAATATATTAAAGTGCCGCTATACGATGAAATAGCGTTTATTGATTTGCAGGGAAATCAAATTTATAAATATGTAACGCCCCATTCAACAAAAAGACATTTTCCCATGAATCCGGAGAAGGTCAATATATCCATTAGGGCAAATACATATGTCAGGGCAGAAACTTATTTTGAGCAATTAAAGAAATTAAGGCCTGGGGAAATTTTTGTATCAGATGTTATTGGCGCGTATGTGGGTACAAACTATATAGGTATGTACACCCCTTCTAATATTGAGAGGGCTATTGATGAACGGGGTTATGATATAAAATTTGATCCAGAAGCTCAGGCATACGCTGGGATGGAAAACCCCAATGGGCAGCGGTTTGAGGGCATTGTGCGATGGGCAACTCCGGTTGTTGGCAATGATGGCAATATTATTGGTTATGTAACATTTGCTTTAAACCATGATCATATTATGCGATTTGTGGATTATATTACCCCCATGAATGAGCGCTATACCAACCTTCCCAATGCTTATGATGGCAATTACGCATTTATTTGGGATCATAAATCCCGCAGCATCTGCCACCCAAGGCATCATTCCATTGTTGGTTTTAACCCCGAAACAGGTGAGCCCGAAGTGCCATGGCTGGAAACTTCCATATATGAAGCCTGGAAAGCGAGCGGAATAGAAAAGTGGAATGAATTTATTGTTGGTTGGCCAACTTTTGACAACCAGTCGCGCGACAAGAGCCCGCATCCAGCGCTTACAAGAGCTGGCTTTGTGGGGCTGGACGGGCGTTATCTTAACAATGCTCCTCAATGTACTGGCTGGATGGATATTACAGAAAACGGCGGATCTGGGTCGTTTTACATTCTCTGGAGCGGCATTGAAAAGCTTACGACTGTTGCGGCAATCCCTTATTTTACAGGGCAATTTGCCCCGTCAGAAACCAATAATTTTTCCAGACGCGGCTTTGGTTTTGTTACAGTAGGAGCAAGCCTTGAAGATTTCTACCAACCTGCTCTTGTTACAGGAAGCAAGCTTACCAATGTTATTAATAGCAATATATTCATAAACTCACTCAAACTGTTTGCAATAAGCCTGTTGTTACTCCTTATAGTGGTTTTGGCTGCAATTATTCTCTCGTCTTATCTTACAGATAACATTCGGCTGCTTATACGAGGCATATCCAAGTTTCGATCCGGGGAGCGTCAATTCCGTATCAATTCAACCATCAAGGACGAGTTTGGCACCCTTGCTGATTCATTTGATGAAATGGCAGATAGTATAGAAGAAAGCATAACCGAACCGCTTTCGATTATTAATATGAACCACGAGATTATTTATATGAATGCCCATGCCTTGAGCATCGTCGGGAAAACTTTGGAAGAAGTTATAGGGACCTCTTACGATCACATAAGTGTTTATCCTGCAGGCTCAAAATATTGTCCTATTACTGCATTGAATGAAGAAAGGGAAGCAGAAGTGTTGTATAAGGAAGACAGTGAGCATTACTACAAAGGGACCGCGAATTACTTGCTGGATAAAGAAGGCTACAGAATTGGATATATAATCGTAACAAATGATGTTACGGAGATAGAGATCGCCAGGCAAAAAGCAGAGCAGGCAAACCGTGCCAAGAGTACCTTTTTGTCTAATATGAGTCATGAAATACGTACGCCGATGAATGCTGTTATTGGGATGGCTTCTATTGGTGTGACTGCGCCGAACATTGAAAAAAAGGATTATGCCCTAAACAAAATCCAGAATGCGTCAAAGCATTTGCTTGGAGTTATCAATGACATTCTGGATATGTCGAAGATAGAGGCAAATAAGTTCAGCCTTTTTGTTATAGAGTTTGTGTTTGAAAAAATGCTTCAACGGGTGGTGGATGTGATAAACTTCCGCGCTGATGAAAAGAAGCAGAAGTTGTCTGTTCATATAGATCCTGCGATACCTCACACACTTATAGGGGATGACCAGCGGCTTGCTCAGGTTATTACAAATTTGCTTACCAATGCAGTCAAATTTACGCCTGATGGTGGCTCAATACATATGGATATAAAGATTTTATCCGAGAAAAACAGCATCTATACGCTATTGATAGCGATTTCCGATACTGGCATTGGTATAAGCGCTGAACAAAAGTCCAGGCTGTTTAATTCCTTTGAACAGGCAGAAAGCAGTACTTCGCGTAAATACGGAGGCACAGGACTGGGCCTTGTTATTTCCAAAAGTATTATTGAAATGATGGACGGCAGTATATGGGTTGATTCTGAACTTGGGAAGGGGGCTACTTTCTCGTTTACAGTTTGTCTTGCCCGCTGCACAGGGGAGGAAAAGAGGCTGCTTGCCACTGAATTTAATCAGGAAACCATGCGGCTGCTTGCTGTTGACGATGATCCCAGTGTCCTTACTTTTTTTGAGGAAGCTGCCAACCAATTGGGTATTATATGTGACACAGCATTGAGTGGAGAGGAAGCCCTTTTGTTGATTGCTAAAAATGGCCCCTATAATATGTATTTCATAGACTGGGTTATGCCAGAAATGAATGGCGTTGAGCTTGTGCGTATTATGAATGAAAAGCACATTGATAATTTGGCTATTATTATGATATCAGCGACTGATTGGAGTATTATTCAGGAAAAAGCGCGCGAGGTTGGTATAACTAGATTTATTCCTAAACCATTATTTATGTCATCTATTGCAGATTGTATAAACGAGTGTTTGAGTACACAAGCCCAGAAACAGCAAACAGAGGTTATAAAAACCTATAAAGGCCACTCTATTCTCCTTGCAGAAGATGTAGATATTAACCGGGAGATTGTTCTGGCTCTTCTTGAGCCCACAGAACTGGATATAGATTGTGCTACAAACGGCACTGAAGCTGTAAAAGCATTTTTAGAAAACCCTTTGAAGTATGGAATGATATTCATGGATATCCAAATGCCGGAAATGGATGGCTTTTCTGCAACAAGAGTCATACGCTCATCCAATGTTGAGCGGGCAGCAGATATTCCTATTATTGCAATGACTGCAAATGTTTTCAAAGAAGATATTGAAAAATGTCTTGCTTCAGGTATGAACGGTCATATCGGTAAACCACTTGTCCTGGAAGAGATTGCTGGCGCACTGGAAAAATACTTGAAGAAAAGCTAACTAACCAAAAAAGAAGGTAAAACTTTGAAACATTACAAGACAATATTTGCCGCAATCTTTCTATTTATAGTAGCAATTTATTCATATGGACAAAGTTTGGGTCGTAATACAAATGAGCTCTCTTCGGTTTTTATATATACAGGCGCCTATCAGACAAGAACCATATATAATATTAGAGTAAGGGAAAATAATGTTTATAAGGGACATGCGTTCAGGGAAATAAGGGAAAATTTTTCACTTGTCGCAGACACCCCTTTTGAAAAAAAGTTTGCAGGAAGAACCTTTATTTTTGAAGAATTAAAATCACAAGGCAGGGATCTTGTAAGAAAAGTAAACAATATAATTGATGGAAGTTTTATTGTAAACAGGGACGGCAGTATTGAAAGAGATGAGGACTCGATTTTCCCCCGGCTTCTGGGATTTCCTGTTTTCCCGGAGCAGCAAAACCTTAGAATTGGGAGCACATGGGAAGCAGCAGGCAGTATTGTTGTAGACCCTTTAAGAAAAAATCTGTTTACGAAGATAAATTTCATTAGCGAATACAGATATGCAGGAATAACACACTTTCAAGGTGTTGAAGTACATTCAATAACTGCCAGATATGCTATGAGATATAACCAAGGGGATGACCCTTATGGTGACCAGGATTTATTAAGAGTTTCAGGCTCCCGCAATGCTACAATTTATATTACAACAAAAGATTACACTCCATTTTTTATACAGAAAAATATTGATGAAGTTTATACATTCCCATCTTTGGCTGTTTCAATGAGAGGTTTTTCCCATATATGGTATTCAAATGTCGTTCCAATGAAAAGAGATGTTGTTAAAAACGATATTATGGAATCAATAATAAGAAGCTCTTTGGATATCGAAGATTTCGATGTTAAAGAAATAGAAGAGGGGATATCCCTGACTACCAATAATATACACTTTGTTCCGGACCGCGCTGAACTCTTGCCTGGTGAAAATAGAAAAGTAGAGATAATATCAACTATTTTAAGAAGAATTCCTGACAGAACTTTTCTTATTGTTGGACATACCGCAGATGTTGGCACTGCAGAAAGTCAAATGGAGCTTTCAATTCTAAGAGCTGAAAGAATTGCCCAGCTTCTTAGGCAATACGGAATAAGCAGCGACAGGCTTATCTTTACCGGCAAAGGGGGAACCATTCCAGTAGGAAATAATGCCACAGAAGAAGGAAGAGCAAGAAACCGCCGTGTTGAAATCATTATACTTGAAGACTAGCTCATCTGCCATTGCTTTGCCCTGCTTTACGCAGAATTCGCAATGGCAGATGAGTGAAAAGCCGTATAGTTATCTCTTTATCGAATAAAAAGCTTTTTTGCCAGGATAGATTGCTATATTTCCAAGCATCTCTTCGATTCTCAAAAGCTGATTATATTTTGAAAGCCTGTCTGATCTTGAAAGCGAACCAGTTTTTATTTGCCCTGTTTCAAGCGCAACAGCAAGGTCTGCAATAAAATTATCCTCTGTTTCACCGCTTCTGTGGGACATGATCGATGTATAGCGTGCTCTTTTAGCCATATCAACTGCTTCAAAAGTTTCTGTAAGCGAACCTATCTGGTTAACTTTTACAAGAATCGAGTTGGCAATACCCAACTCAATACCTTTGGAAAGTCTCTTTGTGTTTGTTACAAAAAGGTCATCCCCTACGATTTGAACCTTTTGGCCAATTTTATCTGTAAGGAGTTTCCAACCATCCCAATCATCCTCTGCCATTCCATCTTCAATAGAAATTATAGGATATTTGTTGCACCAGGATGCCCAGTAATCTGCAAGCTGGGCAGATGTAAGCTCTTCTTTTGTAGACCATTTAAGAACATATTTATTTTTGTTTTTATCATATAGCTCGCTTGTAGCAGGGTCGAGCGCAATAAAAATATCTTCTCCTGCTCTATAACCAGCTTTTTCAATACTTTGCATAATTACTTCACAAGCTTCTTCATTGCTTTTTAGATCGGGCGCAAAGCCCCCTTCATCACCAACTGCTGTTGAATATTTTTTATCTTTTAATATTGATTTTAGATTATGGAAAACTTCGGCAACCATTCGAAGCCCTTCTTTAAAAGACTCAGCTCCTACCGGCGCTATCATAAATTCCTGAAAATCCACAGAATTATCTGAATGAGCTCCTCCGTTTATAATATTTGCCATTGGAACAGGGAGTGTGCATGAATGGTAAGCTCCAAGGTATTTGAATAGAGGTATCCCCTGATACTCAGCAGCAGCTCTTGCAACAGCCATGGACACGCCAAGAATAGCATTTGCGCCAAGATTACTCTTATTTTCTGTGCCATCAAGTTCGATCATGGTCCTGTCGATTTCAACCTGATCAAGCGCATCAAGACCTTCCAGCTCTGGCCCTATTTTTTCATTAACATTTTCTACTGCCTTTAAAACACCTTTGCCCATAAATCTTTTTTTATCGCCATCTCTAAGTTCTACAGCTTCATGTTCTCCTGTTGATGCTCCGGAAGGGACAGCAGCTCTTCCCAAAGAACCATCTTCGAGATAAACATCTACTTCTACAGTTGGATTTCCTCTTGAATCAATAATTTCTCTTGCTTCGATATACTCAATAAAACTCATTATAAGCTCCTTTTATATAGTTATTTTTCTAATTATAAACCAAGACAACGGGGACTGTCACCTTATTAATTTTTCTAAAACAGGCTCTATTTCTTCTATATAATGTATTTTCTCATATTTTACTTCATCATATTTATCTGACTCATCTACAAGGATTACATTACCCCCAAGAGAATAAAAAGTATCAGTAGATTGCTTTATATCATCGATTAAAAGCACTTCCTGGGGTTTAAGGTCAAGGGATTTAAGGACATTTGTGAATGCAGTGATGTGCGGTTTCCCAAAATAGTTATTAAAAACAATATCAAAAATATTTGTAAAAAAATGGGAAATTTCGAGGTATTTTAGGATGTTTTCCGCGTGTTTTTTCCATGAATTGGTAAAAATCGAGCAAGGGACTGCTATTTTTGAAAGCAAATGAACTAAAGCAGGGTTTTTGGGAAAATAATTTTCAAAATCTACAGGGTGGATAGCGGAAAAAAAAGGTTCTGCATTATTAAGTCCTTTAGCTTCCTGCAGCCATTCAAGGGTAGAAGCATATTTTTTTTCCCTGTTTGTCCTAAAAAGTATAGCTTCTTCGATTGAAATTCCAAGATACTCTGCTACAAAAATATTTATGCGCCTTACCATTTCTGCTTCCACACGAGAAGAAGCAGGGTATAAAGTTTGATCTGCATCAAAAAGTATATGCTTAATCATAGTAGATATTTTACATAAAATTACAAAAAGAGGTTCTACTTTTTATAAAAAACATTACATAAGGGAGTGGTGGTTTGTAAAAATACTTGACAAATGCGATAATCCACGGACTCTGTTTTTTCGATAAAAATCGGGGTTTTTCTAAGTTATGTGCCCACAGGAGCACCACTATATACAGCGTGGTGTAGTAAAAAAAGGGCAATATATAGGGTAAATTTTATTTTTTTTTATTTTATTACAATAGTTATAAAATATTCTTGACTAAAAATTTTAAAATATATATAATCTGATTTGAGAAACTTTTTAAGGGAAAGAATATATAAGTCGTAGATTTATATCCCTAATTTTAAAAGGAGAGGTTTTAGAATGAAAAAATATCTATTAATAGCTCTTGCAATAGTAATTTTTGCTACACCTGTTATGGCAAGCCCTACGCTTTCAGGTACATTTAGACTTGGCGCTATATGGGATGTACAGGAGAACAACTATATGGCAAGATTTGACAGAGCAAGACTTGTTTTGCGCTCAAATGTTGACGACTATAATGCTGTTCGCTTTGAAATGAGAGGTTTAAGAAATAGAGCGGGTGTTGGTCTTGTTGGTGGACAGGAGTCTACTGATGGAACTTTTGGTGCGTTCGGCACTACTACTGAGTCCGCACTAGGTCAATTTGGTCAACCAACTAACCCAGGTGCGATGGGCAATCTTCTCTATGTACACACAGCTACAGTAACAACAAACTGGGCAAGATACTTTGGTTTTGAAGATTCAGTAGGCATTACAACTACAGTTGGTTATGCTGCGTTTGGACCTTTTGACAGACTTTCTTATACTATTTGGGGAGTTGGTGGACAAGGATGGGAAACAGCAAGAGACTTTGGTGGTAGACTTGATTTTAATATTATGGGAATCGTAAGACCATACTTAGCAACTGGTTTTGCAGCTTATAATACAGCTCGCCCAAGCTTTATTGCTGGAGCTGGTATTGACTTGTCAACAGTTGTAGAGCCTGTGGATATTTGGTTGGAAGCTTTCTTTTTACAGGATGGAGCTCATAATGATCAAGAAATTGCAGTTACAGCTAACCGCAGCAGAATTCCTAGTAGAGGATTTGGTGTAGAAGCTCAAGTTGCAACAAACATTGGTGATGATATGCGCCTTAGCATTGGTGGTGTTCTTGATGTAAAAAATAAATATTGGGGTGGTTTCTATCCATATTCAGCAGCCGCAGTAGGTAATGCATCTGATGAGTTTGCAACTATGTACAAACTTTTAGCTGGTTTTTCTGTTCTTGGACTTGACTTAGGTCTTGCTTTCGCAGGTGGAATTAGCGATAATACTAACGAATTTTTCCCAACAGGAAAACTTGGTTTATCAGCAAGTTACGCTGTAACAAACTTCCTTGCTGTTCAGGCAGGAGCAAAATTTGCTATGAGCGATTTCAAAGAAAAAAAAGCTAATAATGAAACATTCCTTGGCGCAGAATTTGGAGTTGTTTTAAGACCAGGTAGAGTTAGATATGACCTTGGTTATTTAATACTTAACGAAGATGCTAGACGTTCTTCAGCTACAAATGCTGCTAGCACATATATGTCAGATACATGGGGACTTGGAAACACAGGACCTACTGGAAATGGCGCACACGGCAGAGTTGGTGGAGATTGGAAAGGTGGACTTATGTTCACAGTTAATGCTAGTTTCTAATTGTCTAAGATAAATAGTTAATTAACAATAAAAAGCAGCCTTTGAGGGCTGCTTTTTTTATGGTTTAAATTGGGGTATATATTGTATTTATCTGTTAGTAAAGTAAAGGCTTTGGATGGTTATAAATTAGAATTAACTTTTGAAAATAAAGAGATAAAAGTATTTGATGTAAAACCATACTTGGATACAGGGCTGTTCAAGGCATTAAAAGATGAGAATTTTTTCAAAATGGTCAAAATATCATTTGATACAATAGGTTGGCCTAATGGAATCGATTTAGATCCCGAGGTACTTTATGAAAAATCAAAAAAAAGTGTCAATTGCCATTCATGAAAAACTCGTTTATCAATAGGAAGAGTAAGTAGTATGCGTGATGCCTCTCGCGTGGGAGTCGATAAGCCTATTTTAAGTTTGCGCCTTTTCTTGACAAGTTGACAAAAATATTTTATACTAAAAATATGAAGGCATTAACAGTTGCTGAAATAAAAACTCATTTTTCTGATATACTTGTCCAAGTAAAAAATGGGGAAAGTATTAAAATTTTATATGGTAAATCAAAAAGACCAGTTGCTATGATAGTTCCAATTAAAAATATAGATACACCCAGACAAATTGGTATTTTAAATGGAAAAGCAACGTTTAATATAATCGAAAATCCCAAAATTACCGAAGAAGAATTTTTAGGAATATGATTTATCTTCTGGATACCCACACATTTATTTGGACTATTTTAGAAACAGATAGATTAAGTAAAAAGTGTAAAGACATAATTTTCAATAAAAACAATGAAATTTGCATTAGTACTGTTTCATTTTGGGAAATATCATTAAAAACAAGAATGAAGAAATTTTCATTTAAAAATGTGGATATAAAATTTTTTCCTCAACTTGCAAAAAATATGGATTTTAATGTAATAAATATACAAGAAAATGAAGCTATCTCATTCCATGAATTGCCGCTAAAAAAAGATCATAAAGATCCATTTGATAGAATGTTAATATGGCAGGCAATAACTAAAAATATGGTAATGATAAGCAAAGATGAATTATTTGAACAATACAAAAAAGATGGTTTAAAACTACTTTGGTGAGTGACTACTCACTTTCCTTTATGAGCTAACTCAAAGTGTTTATTGCTTCAAATGATTATTGCTGCCGGGTTTATGCAGGGGCTCTAGAAAAATAACAATTATTTTGGTAATTTTATGTTACTGATGAAAATTAATAGCCAAAACATTTATGAAGAAGAACTTGGGAAGCTTTTAAATAGCAGCCCCATTTTTGATTTTTTTTCCACTAACCATGATGATTGCAAAAACCATGAAATAATCGATTTGGTAAAAAAAGAGCTTTATCCTCTCCCTGTTGTTGATAATGAACTTGTTATATGGGGATTTCATATAATTAATGCTGCTTCAAAAGCAGGAATGAAAAATCTTTTATGCAGAAATATAAATTCAAAAAATCTTACAAAGGAGGAAAAACTGCTTATTGCGCTTCAATGCGAAAATAGATGCAGTAATTACTCATGGGATGAGAAGGAAAAAATTTATCTGTTTATTGTTAAAGAACTTGAAGGCAAAGTAAGTAATTCTGTTTTATTATTGGTAGAGCAGGGGGGTGTATTTCTCAATACTGCTTCGTTATATAATTCTTTTTCACCTGTTCTCAAAACTTTTGTAAAAAAAGGTATTATTGACCTAAAAACTGCTAAAAACTGTAGCAATATTCCGGAAAACAGCCTGGAACTGCTTGAGCCATATCTGTTGACTTTATCTTTTAGCAATAGAAGGATAATTTTAACAAATATATCAGAAATCATTAAAAAAGGGGTTCTTGATAACGACAAAAGCTTTTCTCTTGTTAAGGGATTATTAAAAGAAGAAATCCCTTTTGAAGCTGTTATTATAATAAGATATCCTGAGCTTTCTTTATGCAGGGAAAAATTTGATCAGTTTAACTCTATTGTTCTTAAAGATTCAGGGATAAAGTTAAAGCACCCCCCTTATTTTGAAGGTAGTTCATATAGTGCTGAATTTTCTTTTAGGAGCAAAAAGCATCTTGAGAAAATAATTAAAAGACTTTCGGATCTAAAAGAAAAAAGCGATGAAATTTTCGAATTACTTTAAAAATTATTATATAAATATATTTGACCGGATATATATCTCTGAAGATGCGTTGCTTTATAAAGAATCAAAAAAAGCTATAGAGAGGCTCTCTCTTCCTGTGAAAGAAATTGTTTCTGCAAAAGATATTCCGGAAGAGCACCTTAACAGTAAAACTCTTTTTATTACAAAGCGGAAGGGGGCGCTTGTCACGCGCTGCCCTGGAACAAGGCGGCACATTTGCTGCAATTATCTTACTGTTGATTTATATGAAGGATGTACGCTTGGGTGCAGCTATTGTATAATGAAAAGCTACCTTAATTTTTCGCCTATTACTGTTTATGTTGACTCTTCTGCTTCAATAGAAGAGATAAAAAGAATTGCCTTAAGCAATAAAGATAGGATCGTAAGGGTGGGCACTGGGGAAGTTGGGGATTCTTTGCAATTTGATCCTCTTTTTGAAATGAGCGCAGATTTTATACAAGGTCTTGCTGATACTGAAAATGTATATTTTGAAGCTAAAACAAAAACTTGTTTTGTGGATCATCTTCTTGAAATTAAAAACAAAGGGAATGGTGTAATAAGTTTTTCTCTTAATCCAGAGGAGATTATTTTGACTGAAGAAACAGAAGCATTTTCTCTGGATAATAGACTTGATGCAGCAACCAAGGCTGTAAAAGCAGGATATAATCTTGCTTTTCATTTTGACCCTGTTATATGCGAAGAAGAATGGGAAAAACGCTATCTTGATACAATAGAAAAACTTTCGGTTTTTCCAAAAGAAAAAATTAAGTGGATCAGTATTGGGACACTTAGATATCCCCCTGATTTAAAAGAAAAAATTGCGCAAGCAGAGCGGCCTTATTTGTTTGATGAATTTGTTCCCTGCGCAGATGGAAAATACAGGTATCTGCAAAGGAGAAGAAAAGAGGTATATCGCAAGCTGTATAATAGATTGAAAGAAGTTACAAATTCTTCTATTTACTTCTGTATGGAGAGCGATACAATATGGAATTATGCTGCGGGAAATGTTCCTGGAAAAATTCCCGAAACCACCTGGCTCTTTAAGAAAATTAGCGACATGGATGTCGCATCCCGCGCCGCGACACGGACGTCAAGCGCAGCTTTCCTTGCGCGCGTCGGCGGACAGCGTCCATAGGGGACGCTGTCAAGCAATAAAGCGCGGGGTAGCGACACGGGGCGCAACGTCCCTGTTGCAGTAAAATTAAGGGTTAAATCTATACCAGTTATCTATTGCAGCCTCAAGGTCCGAAGTTGTTCTGGGGTTACCTGCTTCTCTGTATAGCCATCTTTTTATAACACTATTTTTAAGCGGCTCCCACTCTACAGGTAAAGGTTGCGGGAAAGCAAGCATATTTGCAGGGGGTATGTGCCCTACCAAGCGGGGATAATGCCTTGGAAAAATCTGCTCATTAACTGCCCTCAAAGAGGAAAATCCATTGCCTATTCCAAAAGTCCTTACTCTTCTACTTTGCTCTATTTCCATTATTTTTTCCTGTGTATGAAAATCAAAAAGCCATGCTAAAAATACTTCTGCCCCTTTTCTATTTGAAGCTGTTTTTGGTATCCCTGCAAATATTATGTCATCACACACTGGTATCATGTTATCTTTTCCAATCCAGCGAAAATTAAGCCTTTCCCTCTGCTCTTGTCTTATTGCATAAAAATCTCTAAGGGTTGTATATGCAAAAAATATTCTCTGCTCATTTATAAGTATTTCTGGTGGCTTGAATAAATGTTTTTCTTCAAAACGGATATCTCTTTCAATACCCCCATTTATCTCATTAATAAATGTTCTTACTGCTCTTAGTGATTCTTCGATCCTGTCAATATTATATGAAATACCCAAGGCTTCGTTTGCCCTAAAATTAGCATTATTCATAACAGCATTGTAAAAAAGCATATCGCTGTTCCATCTGGGAGAAAAAGCAGAAATATCACCTCTTCTGCCCGCGTTGAATGCTCTGCTCATTTCAATAATATTTTCATTTGTAAGCACAAAGTTGGTTATATTGTTTTCCCGTAGGAACATTAAAGCAGGCATATTAAATGAAACAGGCAAAACCAGCTGGTTTCTCCCTCTTGCTCCTCTTGAAAGCAATTCGCTATAAAAAGAGTTTCTATTTATTTTTTGCCTGAAAAGATGATTGACTCTTCTAAAGTTATCGATAACTTGAGGTGAATTTAAATAACTGCCTATAATAATATCAGGATGCCTTCTTGCCCTTATTAATGCTCTTGCAGGATCTCTTTGAAAAACAGGTTCTATTTTTAAATTGTCATGTTTAGAGTTAAACATTTCGATATAAGATATAAATTCAGGAATATCTGTCCATAACACTATTTTATGGTTGTTGGTGCCAAATCTATTTATAAAAAAAAGTGCCGAAAATATGACAACAATAATAGCAATTAAAATAATAATAATTCTGTGTAAAAACATATATGAAAATTTATGGTACAAGAGATATAATGTCAATGCGTTTATTCATAGAGACAACAGTTATTCAAAATATCTAAAAAAAAGTATTCAAAAAATAGCATACTTAAAGAATAATGACCTTGAAAAAAACACTTATTGAGCCTATTATTACATTATGGCTGAAAAAAAGTTGAATAATAAAAATCCAAGACAAATTGATTCTGATAAAGAAATTTCAGAAGAAAATTTATCAATAGTTCAAAGAATTCTAAATTTATTCAAAGATAATAGTCCTGAGGGAAAAAAGAAGCAACTTTTAAAAGATATTGGCAAAATATTAAAAAAACAGAGATATAAATTTATAAATGTTAAAACAGAAGAAGCGCTTCCTGCTCTTGCGAAATTCTATCATCAAATTTATGCCGTAACTGCTGTTCCTGCAAAATTCCTGGCTGGACAGGAAAATATACCATCACTAAAGTCTCTTTTTATAGATAGTGTTTTATCTGACCAACAAAAAGAGCTTATAGGGCAGTTGCAGAAGGAAAATTTAGAAAAGCGGCTTAGTGAGAGTAGCGAAGAGCTTGAAAATATTAAAAAAGAACTGGCAGCCCTTATACAGTCAATTAGTAATGAGCAAATGGCAAATGCGAATGGAATTTATAAACAGTACCTTATATTTGTAAGATTGCTCAAATTTGATTATTATTTTCTTTTGAAAAAATTTGATTCTTTGTTGCCGGAAATGGATTTTAAATATAAGCCATTATTTAAATCTATTAATTGTGAATATATAACTGATGATTTGATTGAAATGGCTTCAATGTTTCCCTTGTTGCTAAGTTATAGTTCATGGAATGGGGTATTTGATGTTTTAAAAGCTTTTAAACAACAAGATGTTTTATCGAGGGACGACTGGTCTAAACTTATGAGATATGTGAATAATGTTGCTAATTCAGAAGTTTTTAAATACATGATAAAACTGGTTTTAAAAAATCCTTCCTATGTTGTGCGCATTGAAGAGCCCAAAGAAAGTATTTTTGATGAGTATATTTCAAAGCTTAAAACTTCTGTTGAAATGGTTATTCAAAAAGTAGCTATGGAAAAGAAAAACTCAAAAAAAGATGAAGTGCTTAAACAGGTCTTTGGAGAGACAGCGCTTGCAAACAGAATGAAAAATTATACAGAAGCAAATAATGGTATTTTTAAGCAAAAGCTTCTTGGCGGCTATCTTCATGTTGAAGCTATTAATTATGTAAAAACATTTATGCTTGATTATGTAAAAAAAGACGTTATGAAGATTGTTAATTACCTTATTGTTAAGGCTGAATGGAAGACAAATGCATCCAGTAAGGAAATTTCCGATACGCTTGAGGCTTTGGTCTCTTTGTCAGATAAAATCATACAACTTGATAACTCGTTGGGATCAGATGGAGATGTTGGCGGTAAAATCAATTCATATATGAAAAGAATGGCTTCTGACCCAAAATGTAAAGTAGAAATAAAAAAACTTCTTCATGATGTAAACAGTGCTTTTGTGCTTAGCGCGCAGGATATTTATAAAAACCTGACAAAAATTGGGCAAGCATTGGCAGATATTCTTCCGGAATTTGTTGAAAAGCCTCCTATGAATATAATTATAAACCCTACAGTTGTAAAATCAGCTTATGAAAATGGTGAAGGCGATATAGTCGAAGATATTAAATCAATTTATAAAAAAATATATGTGTTTTTGAATTTAATGAAAATTATATTTGCGAATTGAAGTTGGCAAGTATACCAATTTTATGAAGGTTGCCGGCCTATAAGGCTCATAAATTCTTCTCTGGTTGCAAGGTTGTGAAAACAGCCAAGTACAGAAGATGTTGTCATTAAAGAGTTTTGTTTTTCTACACCCCTCATCATCATACATAGATGTCTACATTCCATAACAACGCCAACACCTTCTGCTTTTACGCAACTTTTTATGGCTTGTGCGATTTGTGATGTAAGTCTTTCCTGGATTTGAAATCTTCTTGCGTACATTTCAACGATCCGCGCAACTTTGCTTAATCCTATTACCTGTTTACCTGCTATGTACCCTATGTGGCATTTCCCGTAAAAAGGGAGAAGGTGGTGTTCGCATAAGCTATATACTTCTATATCTCTAAGGATTATCATGTTGTTGGCTTCTGATGCGAATATTGCTCCGTTAACAACATCTTCAATATTTTCTTTATAACCTTTTGTGAAAAAAGAGAAAGCATCTGCAAATCTTTCAGGGGTTTTTAACAGCCCTTCTCTTTGAGGGTCTTCTCCCAGTTCAATTATAAGTTCTTTCACAAGATTGATTACTTTTTCTTTGTTCATGGAATAATAATACCAATAAAAACATTATGTTTAAAGGGGCTTTTTATATAGTTTTATTTTCAAGGGCCTTTACAAGAAGAAAGAGAGCATGATTCCCTTTTGCGCTTATCCCATTATCTTCTGCGGTTTTGGAAATAAATCCTGAAATATTTTCAATTTCTGTTTTCTTGCCAGCCAATATATCCTGGAGCATCGAAGATTTGTTTGCTTTTGTGTTTTTTGCGACTTCAAGAACTTTGTTATATGTTTCATCTGGATCAAGTTTTATGTTATCACTCCCTGCTGGCGCGGATGCAGATGCAGTCAGGCAAACCTCTTCTGTAATTATTTTTACAAGATTTTTTAAGTATTCATTTTCAACAATAATTCCGTTACTTGCTTTTAAAATAGCTGTTATTGGATTTATGGCCGCATTTATCGCAAGTTTTTCCCATATTATTTTTTTTGGATCATCTGTATAGGAAGTATTAAACCCTGCTTTTTCAAAAGCTGTAATTAAAGGCTCAAGTTGGCTTTTTTCTTTATTATTCCCAACCATCCCAATAGTTGTTTTGCCTTTTCCCCCATGTATAACAATTCCTGGTTCAAGTAGCGTAGCCCCTTCTGTTGTTGTGCCTGCTGCAATATTGTCCAATTTAAAAAAAGCAGAGAGATTTTCGATATTTCCAGCTCCATTCTGGAGTGTTACAACAATAGAGTCTGGTTTGACAAATTTATAGATAGATTCAGCTGCGCTGGCAGTTGAAAATGATTTTACGCAAAATATATAGTACTGGCAATTCTTAAACTTTTCGCTTGATCCCAGTTTTGAGACAGGGAGCGCTTCGTAAAGAAAAGTGTGCAGGATTTCCTCTCCAGATGGGGATAAAACCTTTATCCCTTTATCTGCAATAACATTTGTTTTTGTTTCACTGGAATTTGTAATTATAACATTATATCCAGCATGGCTAAGATAACTTCCAAAAAGCGAACCAGTTGCCCCTGCTCCAATTATTGCAATATTCATTTTTATAATGTATCAGATTTAAAAGAAATTGTCTCCTAAATCATTTTATGTTGAATAAATGGCAGATTTAATAGATACTCTACTTGATGAAAAGGGTAACAGCTTTTTCTCCGGGACATATTACAGGACTCTTTTATATGAAAGATTTGGAAACAGACCCATTGTACTGCGGGTCCCTGGGTTCTGGTTTTTCAATAATAAAAGGGACATCTACAACTGTAGGCAGGAATAAGAGTTCAAAAGACCATCTAATTGCAATAAATTCCATAAAAAAAACAGCGCCTGTCAGCAGAAAAATAATAGAGCTTTTTTTTGAAAAAACAGGAATTATTCCAGAATCCCTCAAAATAGAGCATAAAATAGAAACACCTCAGGGGTCAGGCTTTGGATCAAGCGGGTCAGGAGCTCTAAGTCTTGTGTTTGCGCTTAACAGACTGTATGGCGACCCTATAAGCGCGCTTCAAGCTTCGCAGGTTGCCCATTGCGCAGAGGTGATCTGCAAAACAGGGCTTGGTACTGTTATGGGGGAGACTCTTGGAGGGGTAAAAATATTGATAAAACCAGGCGCGCCTGGAATTGGGGCAACTATTTCAATACCATATCCTGATGGACTGTATGCAATGTTTGCTGTATATGGCCCGCTATCAACAAAAGAAGCGTTATCAGACCCATTACTTCGTGAAAAAATAACCATCAGTGGCAAAAAATATCATTCGCTTATAAAAAAAGAACCCAGCTTTGAAAACTTTATAAAATATTCCCGTGAGTTTGCGGAAAGTACTGAAATGATTCCTCAAAGCGTCAGAATGGTTATGGATGGGTTTGATAAAAAAGGGATAAACAGCAGTATGCTTATGTTTGGCGAAGGGACATTTTCAATTGTCCCTAAAACTGATATTGAAAGAATAAGGAAAATCGCGGAAAAAAATATTTCTGAAATAAAATCAGACAGAAAACCTTTTCTGTTTTTTTCCAATATCGCGAGAGGAGGGGTTAACATTGTCAGCGAAGATTAATAAGACAACAACCGGGCCCAATATCCCCAAAGACCACCCCCGTTACACGGCAATGATGATACGGGAAAGCATTATCAAAGGTTGTGAGACCAAAGTTGTCGCGCCTGCAGGGCTTATTGCGCAGGGAAGGGGCGAAGCTTTTGATTATATTATAGGGGAAAAAACAGAAAAGTTTTCACTTGCCGCAATAGAGGCTGCTGCCTGCGCTTTTCTTCTCGCAGAATATCCTGTTATTTCTGTTAACGGCAATATCGCACAAATTGCAGCAAAAGACCTTGTGAAACTTTCCAAAGAATCTGGCGCGCCTCTTGAGATAAATCTTTTTTATAGGACCCCGGGAAGAGAAGAGGCAATACTTAAAGTGCTTAAAGAAGCAGGAGCCAAAACAGTGCTTGGCGTAAGCGGAAACAGCAGTGTAATCAAAGAGCTTGCCAGTGACAGAAGAATCGTTGACCCCAATGGAATTTTAAAAGCAGATATGGTTTTTGTCCCTCTTGAAGATGGAGACAGAACAGAAGCTCTTGTAAAAATTGGGAAAAAAGTAGTTACTGTTGACCTTAATCCTCTTTCCAGAACTCCCAGGAAAGCCCATGTTTCAATAATCGATAATATTACAAGAGTCCTTCCTCTTCTTACAGCGAAAATTAAAAGTTATAAAAAGAAAAAAAAAGAAGAACTAAAATCAATATATGATTCTTATGATAATAAAAAAGTGTTAAAAGATTCTCTTGTGTTTATGTCAGAGAGGCTTTTAAAACTCTCAACAGAAAGCGGAGTTTGATTTATGGAAGAAAAACATCCCTCATTTGATATTAAAAACAGTTTAGACAGCAAGCTGGGTGAAAAAAAAATTGTACTATGTATTACCGGAAGTGTTGCTGCTGTAAAATCTTCTGACCTTGCAAGGCTTCTTATGCGGCACGGCGCAGATGTTTTTCCGGTAATGAGTAAAGCAGCGTGCAACATTATCCATCCTGACCTTATGCACTGGGCAACCGGACGTTATCCCATTATAGAATTAACTGGCAATGTCGAACATGTGGCGCTTGCGGGAAATACAAAAACAAAAGCAGATCTTATAATTATTGCGCCGTGTACAGCAAATACTATAGGCAAAATCGCAACAGGAGTAGATGATACTTCTGTTACAACTTTTGCAACAACTGCGATTGGAGAAAAAATTCCCCTTCTTGTTGTTCCTGCAATGCACGAGCCCATGTATAGACACCCTTTTGTAAAGGAGAATATCGATAAACTTATTTCTTATGGTATTACTGTTATGCAGCCCCGCGTAGAAGAAGGGAAAGCAAAAATACCCGAAAACAATGAGATATACGAAAAGGTTCTGGAACTTCTTTCTCCTGCTTCCGGGAAAAAGCTGCTTGAAGGGAAAAAAATGATTGTTACTGCAGGGAGAACAGTTGAGTATATTGACCCCATAAGAGTTGTAACGAATAATTCATCCGGCAAAATGGGTGTGGCGCTTGCGGAAAAAGCAGCAGAAGCTGGAGCAGATGTTACTTTGATTGCAGGGAAAATCTCTGTAACTCCATCGAAAAAAATAAAAGTTATATATACAGATACTGGTCAGGAAATGTATGACGCTGTTCACAAAGAACTGGAGAGCAGCCACTATGATATATTTGCAGCAGCAGCAGCAGTTGGCGACTGGCAGGCAGAAGAAAAATCAACAGAAAAAATATCTACGCATGAAAAAGATTCTCTTGTTATACGTTTAAAGCCAACTCCTAAAATCATTGACAGCATTAAGGCAAAATACCCTTTGATTTTTCTTCTTGTGTTTCGGGCTCAGCATGATTTGCCGGAAGCAGGTTTATTGGAAGATGCAAAGAAGAGAATGGAAAAAGCAGCAGCAGATATGGTTGCGGTAAATGATGTTTCCAAAAAAGGGGTGGGCTTTGAGTCTGATACCAATGAAATGTTTGTTATTACAAATAACGGATATACAGAAAAAATAGCAATGGATCTGAAGGAAAATGTAGCAAAAAAAATTATAAGTGTTCTTGCAAAAGAAATTGACAAAAAATAGCAAGTATATATTTGAGAGGATTGGGACGTGAAAGGTATTGATAAAAAAAAGCTTCTGCCAGATAACTACCTGGAGATGAAGCAGGAAGGGAAAAAAATAGCAATGGTTACTGCTTACACATATTATCAGGCAATGGCTGCGCAGGAAGCAGGGGTGGATATAATTCTTGTGGGGGATTCGCTGGGAATGGTGGAACTTGGGTATGACAGCACTATTCCTGTGACAATGGAAGATATGATGATACACTTGAAGGCTGTCAGGAGAGGGTCTCCAAATATCCATGTTGCTGCAGATATGCCTTTTTTGAGTTTTAGTGTTTCTACAGAAAAAGCTATAGAAAATGCCGGAGCTTTTTATCAAAAAGGTCTTGCTGATTCTGTTAAAATCGAAGGTGGTGCAGAGTACGCAGGAATAATCAACTCTATCTGTAAAGCAGGAATTCCTGTTTGCGCTCATATCGGGCTTACTCCCCAAACATCTGCTTTGCTTGGGGGGCTAAAAGTGCAGGGCAAAACATTGGATGCAGCAAAAAAACTGATAGATGATGCAATAGCTGTTCAGGAAGCCGGAGCATTTATGGTTGTGGTTGAAGCAGTGCCTGCTGCTCTTGCAGCTATTATAACGAAAAAACTTTCAATACCGACGATAGGTATTGGTGGCGGAATATCCTGTGATGGGCAGGTCCTTGTTTTTCATGATATGGTGGGGCTCTACAAAAGGTTTACTCCAAAATTTGTGAAAGTTTATGCAAATGTTTATGATATTATAGAAAAAGCTATTGAAGAATATGTAAAAGATGTAAAAGAAGGGAATTTCCCTGAAGAAAAACATTCGTTTACAATGAAAAAAGAAATTATTGATGAGCTTAATGGAATAATCTGATACTGATAAAATGGATCAAAAGAAGGAGTTTTTATGCCGGCAACTATAATAAATGGCCATGAGGTAAGAGAAAAAATCCTTGCGGAAATCAAGGCAGAAGCAATAGAAATAGAAAAAAAATACAATAAAGTTCCTGGCCTTGTGACAATTCTTGTTGGCAGTAATCCTGCTTCTGTTTCCTATGTAAATCTTAAAATAAAAACCGCTAATTCTCTTGGTTTTAAAGAAGTTCAGGAAAATCTTAAAGAAGATGTTTCGCAACAGGAGTTGCTTTCTGTAATAGAAAAATATAATAATGATGATTCAATACACGGGATTCTTATTCAGCTTCCCATTCCAAAACATATTAACGAAAAAAGCGTTATCTATGCCATAAATCCTGATAAAGATGTTGACTGCTTTCATCCTGTCAATATTGGTAAAATTGTTCTTGGTGAAGATGATGCAAGATTTTATCCCTGCACACCTGCTGGTATTCTGGAGCTTTTAAAAGCAGCAAACATAAAAACAAATGGCACTGATACTGTAATAATAGGAAGATCGAATATTGTAGGAAAACCTCTGGCAAATATGCTTATAAAAAAATCTGTAAATGCAACTGTTACTATTCTTCATACAGGCACAAAAGATATGGAGTATTACTGTAAAAATGCAGATATAATTATTGTAGCAGCAGGGTCTCCTGGGGTTTTAAAAACAGAATGGATAAAAAAAGGGGCTTGCATAATAGATGTAGGGGTAAACAGGGTAGGGGAAAAAATAAGCGAAAAAACAGGCAAGCCAGTTGCGATTCTTAAGGGAGATGTAGATTTTGAAGAAGCATCAAAAGTTGCAGGGTTTATTACACCAGTGCCTGGCGGAGTAGGCCCAATGACTATTGCAATGCTTATGAAAAATACACTTTATTCATTAAAATATAAACTTGGACTTTTATAATCAATCTTGTCTGACGCGGACGCGGATGTGTTATTGTTGGAAAGTAAAAGCGATATTTGAATTCTTTTATCCATATTGTTTTCAAGATTGATTTCTTTCATAAATTCCTTGTTTAACTTATACAGCGATGAATTCAACTTATCAAGGTCAATTGAATATTCTGTGTTAAATTCAAAATCTTCCCGACAGGATGTAAAATTTTTATCGCAGAAAGATATTGTGTAATCTTCAAGCGTATCTGAGAAGTAGAATAACGGCAGCCCCTGTGTCCTGCATATTATGGGTCTGGATTCATATATCGTGCATATTGATTTTTCAAGAAAAATGCAATCCTGGTTTTGTTTTGTATTTTTAGAATCCAGAGTAAACGAAGGTGACAACAAAGTTTTTAATGAGCCCTTGTCAGTTTCCTGCTTTATTGCGAAAAATTCAACAGGAAAAAGCGTTATTGCCATACAACAACCAGAACACCCTTTTTTGCAAAGGATATCCCCTTTATAAAAAGATAAAATTTCTGATATTTTTAAATCAATATTATCGCGTATTTTGCAATATTCCAGAAAATATTTTTCAACCATTTGATTGCGCGTTACTCAGATGTGGAAATATCCCATTCAATTGTAGCGCCTGCCATAAAAGGGACAATATCCGAAAATCTTTCTGGCACTTTACTCTCTTTTCTTTCAAGAGTAATAGAAGAGCTATTTAATGGAAGGTTGTAAAATTCCGCGCCATACCTTGATGTGAAATTTTCAAGCAGTTCTTTTGAGCCATTTTTTTCAAAAAAAGATACTAATAACGGGAACGCAACAGGAGCTGAAAATATACCTGCATTTCCCCCTGTTTTTATTTTTAATGATTCAGGATGGGGAGCGCTGTCTGACCCAAAAAAGAATTTTCTGTTTCCCGATAGCGCTGCATTTTGGATTGCTTCCCTGTCTTTGGGTGTTTTAACTACAGGCTTGCAAAAATTATGTGGATTAATACCTCCGCCAAGAAGGTCGTCAAGGGTAATAAGAAGGTGGTGGATAGTAATCGTACCTCCAAGGTTAACAGGCCCATTTATAACAGCATTTACCCCTTCAACACTTGAAACATGCTCAAGTACTATTTTGAGATCAGGATAATGTTCGATTATTTGAAAAAGTTCAGGAAGATAATCTTTTTCTCTGTCAAGAACAAAAGAATCTGGCTTTTCTCCATGTATTGCAAGGATAATGCCAAGTTTGCTCATGGCGGATAACGCTTCTGTTATCTGCTTCCATGATTTTACACCATCTTCTGAATTGGTTGTGCTCCCTTCCGGATATAGTTTTCCTGCAACTGCTCCTGCCTTAGATAGTTTTATAACCTCTTCCTCTTTCATGCCAGGATAAAGTTTAAAACTCATAAGCGGAGTAAAGTTTTCTTTTGGAATATTTGATTCTCTGTTATTTCTATAGAAAACTGCTTCTTCAATCTCTTTTCTGTAGCTGATCAATCTTTCACTGTTGATTATTGGAGGAATTGTATTGGGCATTATCATGGCTCTCTGAAACCATTTGGCAGATTCAGGCGCGCATACTTTAAGAATTTCGCCTTGCCTTAAGTGTAGATGCATATCATCTGGTTTTCTTATGGATATTTTGTCGGAAAAAGATTTCAATTTAATATACCTGCGGTTATAGTGGTTTTACACTGTGTAAACATCTAAATATTCATCTTCTCCAGGATTGACCCATACCCAATATTTTTTTAAAGGGATAAAGCCTGAAAAAAACGATAATAGTATATTTACTACCTGATAGATAATTGAAATTGCTACAATAGCAAGACCTGGAATATTTATAAAAAATGCAATTATAAGAAATGCGGGAAATATAAAGTCCGGAATAGGTTCTTTATGGTCAAGAATATATGCTATATGCAGTCTTCCTATAGTTCCGCCACAATATGCAGTCATTATAAACATAACTGCTGCAAAAGGTAATAATTTGGAAGCAAAAAAAACTGTTATGCCAGTGAGCAACAAATAAACTAAAAAGCCCCTGTTTCCTTTTGCGCCTATGCGGTCAAGGTTTCTTTTTGTAGCATAAACACCGCCAATAGCAATTGCTATCAATATTATTTCTATTAAAGAAAAATGCATTATTGTTGTATTTATCAAGAATTGTTTTGTTGGCTCAATAAAACCAAGTACTATAAAGACTATAAAAACAATTACCCCTTCAAAAGCGCTTAGTTTTTCAAAAAAAATAGTTTTTGTCATATATTGTTCGTGGTGAAAGCCAAAAAGCGGTAGAAAAGCCATTCCAAAAAAGACTGCGATAAATAAAGGATCTATAATTCCATAGATAACAAATATAATGCTTGCCAAAAATCCAACAACAAATATGTCTAAAAAGTGGTCAAGGAATTCGCCAAGTTTGGAACAGGTTTTTGTTCTTCTTGCTTGTTTTCCGTCAAAAATATCACCTGTAAGGTAACAAAGAATTAAAATAGGGACCAGCAACCAAAATTTAAAGAACCCTGCTGTTATCAAAATAGCTATAATTGTAGCTAAAATTACGCAAAGATGTGAAATAATCGTAATAATATTTGCAGGTATCCACCGTGGTACAAATTTAAATAGTGGATTTGCTACAAATTTTTCATATATAGGAGTTAATAATGATAAATCAATTGTTTCTGGTTTCGATTTCATCTTATTTAATCCGCTCGCTTTTAAATAAATTATAATAAAATGTTATAAACAATTTATAAAAAATATTAAATAGTACAAGCATCATAATAATAATGATAATAGTAATATTTAATATTGCCAACCCTTTTTCCGCAATATTTACTTTACTATGCAATATATTTTTGCAAAAATATATTGAAATTTAGCTATATTATTAAGGAAAAAACATGATAATATTGCGTTGGGTTATCAATATTTAATAATTTATAATAATAAGTTATTAAATATTATGAAAAACAGAAGAAAATGGATAAAAAATTAAAAATTTTAACAATTGTTAGTATATTTTTGCTTTTTTTGTGTATAGGTTGCAAACAAGGCAATATCAGTCCAAGAACAACTACTAAAAACCTTTATGCGCAAAATTTTTCATATAGAAATTATGAAAATCACATAGAAGTTTATGTAAATGTGGGTGGTTTTGAATATATCTGGTATCTTTACCGTGATGAAAAACCTTCTATAAACGATAGTAGAAGGGCTAATAGAAACAGGATAATTCAGTATGTAAAAATCCCTGTGCAAAGAATAATATCTCTTTCTTCGGAAAATATATTTTTTCTTGAATCTCTGGATTCTCTTGATAAGTTAAAAGCAATAGATTTTTCCAGAAACACTTCTAATATGGAAGTTAAGGAGCGTGTAGGAAAAGGCTCTGTGGCGCAAGTGGGCGAGGGGCGCGATATTGATATTGAAATGATTTTTTCCATAAGCCCGGAGCTTGTAATTACTCCATGGACAGGCGGAGATTATGACTCTACCGGGTTATTATTGCGGCATGGGTTTCCTGTTGCAGTAACTGCGGGGTGGCTTGAGAATCACCCTTTGGGAAGGTTGGAGTGGCTTGTTTTTCTTTCTCTTTTTCTTGATATGGAGTATGAGGGGAAGCGTATTTTAAATGATACGGTTTTGAGGTATAACGCGCTAAAAGAAAAAGTTCCTTTAAATGGCAAGAGACCTGTTGTGTTTTTAAATATGATGCATGGAGATAGCTGGGTTACCCCTTCCGGCAATAGTTACTTTGCCATTATGCTGGAGCATGCCGGGGCAGCCTATCCGTGGGCAAGCGTAAGAAGGCAGGGCTCCCTGTTTTTTGACTTCAAGCAAGTTTATGTTGCGGCTGGTAACGCAGATATTTGGCTCTTGAATACTTCGGGGATAAGGGTTCTTGGAGATATTGTAAACAGAGACCGAAGATATTCCCTTTTTAGGGCTTTCCAAAACAGGCAGGTCTATAATAATGACCTTAGGGATAGAGGAGATGGGAATCCTTTTTGGGATGAAGGCACTGCGCATCCGGACAGGATATTGTCTGACCTTATAAATATTATCCATCATGACCACTTTTCTACTGGCAGAAAAAAATATTTTTTCAGGCATATACCTGTCCTTCCTTAATACTGAAAATTAAAGCCTGCCCCAATTTGCCAGATATCGCCTTTTCCGGTAATGGTGTTGGAGAATTTCCAGGCACCCCAAATTCTGGGTTCCAGAAAAAGCGGTACTTGTTTAAGTGGAATAACCGAGGATATTAATCCAAGACTAAGCACCAGCGACTGCGCCAAGTGAAAATCCCCCATTTCAATTCCTTCTGCCAGGAAATGTCCGTCACTGTTATACAAAACATTTCTTACTGCAAGGGTGCAGAAAAATCTGTTAAAATAAACATGGGAAAGATTTCTTTGAATTTCAAAAGAAAAAAGCCCTAACGACAATTCTGCTCCGGCAATCCATAAAAGGTTATTGAGTCCTCTATGGATTGTATATTCCACTGATGCAGAATCACGAAACAATGAACCTCCATAAGTTCGTGATGATCCATGAAGATTCATTCCGCGTTCATCATAAACGCCGTAAAGAACAAGGCCCAAGGGGAATCTTGTTTCTGTGCTTGCCCGAAATCTGCCCTCAAGGCGGGGGTGAAAATCTTCTACAATACTGATCCCCCTGAACCCAAGAGACATACCAGTTCCAAACAATTCATGCTGACGGCGTGTCAGGGTTGAAAATGAAAGAGTTGCAGAATATAAAAAGCCGCTTTCTGTTTTTTCCCAATCATAAGCGCTTGCTCTGCCGTCATCTTCGGCAATCCGGTAATATCCTCCGCCAAAAGAGAATCCATATCGCCAACGCCCTGGAATTTGGCTAAAACTGGCTATTAAACTTACTCTGGTATTTCGATAAAGATCATCTCTGGAATTTGTTAATATTGTATCTGAAAATTCCAGGGCTATAGGGAATCCAGCAACGGTATTTTGCCATGTAAAAAGTTCTACATTTGCCATTTGATATTTTGTATCTGCATACGCCATGGCAATTATTAAATGCCTGTCTGTAGGATCCATTATTACTGAAAGAATGCCCCCGCCATCCAAAGAGAAATTAAAATCAGTATCCACTCTAATTAATGGTAATGGTAGCCAAAAATCAAAGGGATTCATATACCTGATGGTAAAATATGGCCGGGACTCAAAGGGAGGAAGGTTGTTATCATGTGGTTGTACAGTCAGCGCTTCCTGTGTGTTGCCCCTCCTCTGCGCAGCCAATCTGTAATCTTCAGCAGGCGCTGCGAAATTTATATTGGTTTGCTCTCCTGAAAGAGATGTTATAGTTTCCGGAAAACGTAAAATGTTGTCTCCGGAAAAAAAGTTTGCGCGGTAATAAATATTTCCATTAACAGAAACTGGATTAAAAACACCGCCGGAAAAATCACGGGTGCTAAAAATTGCCTGCATATTTTCCAGATCAATAGAAGCAAATTTGTACATGCGGTCGTTCGCATTATGGCTAAAAAGAAGCCTTCCTTCCGAGACATTTAAGTTTCGCATAAATCGCCAATAGTCATTATTGTCTGTGGAATTTTCAATGCGAAAAAGTTCTCCAGAAACATAATTGTAAAGCAAAAGTTCCCGCGCGCCATTACGGGCTGCTATAAATGCAATCCTATCATTATCCACAGCCTGCGGGCCTGAAAACATCAATCTCTGATTTCCCTGGAAAAGAATTTCTCTGTTACCATTAAAATCTTCGTATACAATTTTATTGTTGTGGAGTTCGGTACGAATTCCAATAACGCCGTCTCTGAAATATCTGGCTCTGTAAAGCCCATGAAAAACCCTGCCTGTTCTGCGCCCGGAATCTGTCCTGTGTTCTATGACAACTGCTCTGAACCGATCGCCTGTTATAGCCTGATACCCGGACACGAGAAGAGTTGTACCGCAGGCAGAAACATCAAGGTCATAAACTAAAAAAAGCCCGGAGTTAAATGTGCGGGTATTTCCTGTCTGTGAATTATAAACATGGATTTTTCCTGTTCTGTCAAGAATAAAGACTTCATTTTTACTGGCTGCCAGAGCAGGAAAAGAATTTCTGTTTTCGGAAAAGAAACGGTATTGTCCTGGAAGGATTTCATTCTGATTTTCTTCAATGTTATCCAGGGCAAGTGAATCCCTGAAAGTATTCCAGGCATAGATAAAATCCATGTTGTACACTCTTCTGAAAATATTATAAAACCCTGACCGGTATGCGAAAATGGAAAATTGTCCGCTCTTACCCATGGCTTGCCAAAGTTCAGCATATTTTTCCATACCGAATTGTTGCTGTAGCCATGCGGAAAAAAAACCTCCGTACTCGTAAAACAAATATCGTTGCCCTGGAAAATCGTATACACCCGAAGCCTGAAAGGGTGTATGAAACTTCCCTTCGTGGAGAGCCTGCCTTAGATAATGCCTGGCAAATGGATCATTTGCTCTGCCAAAACCCCCAAGGCTTTCCATGCTGATTGGAGCGCCCTCTAGCATAAATGCCGGCGCGGTCCAAAATGCGGGAGTTGCCCAATTGCCAAAAAATCTGTGCAGAAAGCGGTAAAAAGGGCTTCTTGTGTTTAAAGTAATTGCATGGGTTAACTCATGAATAAAAAGCCCTTTAAGATTATCTTCAAAAGTGGTCCACTCTATATTCATAGCTGTATCAAAAAGCACAATATGAGGACGTGATATGGGATTGTAATAACCATTAAACATATCAGTATGTGGAGCAAAAGTTACAGGAATGCGGCCAGGAACACTAATGCCAAAAAGCGTACTTAACTCTTCATAAACATTGTCTGCATAGGATGCCAAAAGGCGGGCAGATGCTTCTGATTCTTTAGGGAAGATAATATCAAATTTTTCTGTTTTGATAACGCGGAATGATTGAAAAGGGGGAAAAAGCTGCGCTTCGGCAATAACAGTTACAAATATAAGCAGCAACAGTATGGTAAATCTTTTCATCTTTAGGCTCTCCTCACCTCGGCTCTTTGTTTTAGATTAGCAAAGCGTATGCTGTAGCTTTATTTTTTGTTCCAAAAATTTGTGTGGCATGATTTTAAAAATATTCTCGATGGTTCCATAAAGTTTTTCTGGCGCTCCTGTATGAGTAGTTCCATCTCTGTCAATAACCCACAACTCATTGGCGTAATTAAGCGCGAAATCAATATCATGTGTTGTACTTATAATTGTTTTATTTTTTGAAATATCTGCAATAAGTTTTGATAACTCAATTTTTGACGGGAGGTCAAGAAACGCAGATGGTTCATCGAAAAAAATAAGTGGGGTGTTTTGGGCAAGAGCTCTGGCTATCATAACTTTTTGTTTTTCCCCATCGCTTAATGTTCTAAAAATTCTGTTTGAAAGAGCAGTTATCCCTATTTCTTCCAGAGCTCTTTCAGTTTCAAAATAATCCTGGTCTGAAAATTTCCCTTTCCAGCCTGTATAGGGAAATCTTCCCAAAGATATAACTTCAAAAACAGTAAGCATCCCTGTTTCCGGAGGTTTGGATAGCACTACAGATCTTGCTTTTGCAAATGTTATTGCATCCATATCTTCTATATTAGTATTGTTTAGTAAATAAAAAATATCTCCGGAAATTGGTTTTATGATTCCTGATATTGTTTTAAGCAGGGTTGTTTTTCCGCTCCCATTCGGCCCAATTATTACAGTTATTGAATTTGTATTTATTGAAAAAGAAAAATCATTTGTAATTTTTTTAGTTTTATATCCTGTTGTAAGGTTTTTAGCCTCAAGAATTTTTTCGTTATTTATCATAATATCCTTTTAATAGCACTTTTATTACTATTGGGGTTCCTATTATCGCAGTTACTGAATTTAATGGAAGAGTTATACCATGTCCCGGAAGAGATGATATTATATCTGCTGCAAGCGCGAGTGTTGTCCCTGCGAAAAAAGTTCCTGGTATTAAAATATTGTGTTTATCTGTTTTAAGAAAAAATCTGCAAAAATGGGGAGCTGCGATCCCTATAAAAGTAATAGGACCGCAAAAAGCTGTTACTACTCCTGTTAATATGGAAGTTATGATTATAACCGAATATCTAAAGTATTTAAGATTTAAGCCCATGCTTGATGCATAATCATCTCCAAGTAGATAAAGGTCGCAATGTCTGGAAATAATAACAGCAACTAAAAACGAAGAAGCAACTACTAAAGCAAGAAAAGGGAGAGTATCTGGAGAGATATTTTTAAAACTTCCGGCAGACCAATTTATAAAAGATCTGACTGCCTGATTTTCAGAAAACCTTACCATTATCCCTGTGATCGAAGCTATAAAATAACCTGTAAGCAAACCAGCAATAAGGGTAAGTGTTATGCTTCCTGATTTTTTAACAATCATAACAAGAAAGAGTGTTACTGCAGCAGCTCCAACTGCAGCAGCAGATGCTGTTGATATTATTCCTGCTATGCCTAAAAAAGGGATGGCTAAAATTACAACTGCTGCTCCAAAACCTGCGCCTGATGCTATTCCCAGAATATCAGGACCAGCTAAAGGGTTTCTGAAAAATGTTTGAAGCAGAAGTCCGGCAAGCGCAAGAGCCCCACCTGCCAGAAAAGCAGAAACAGCTCTGGGGAATCTTATTTCAAAAATTATTGTTTTCCATATTATGGTTCTTGCGCCATCAGTATGAAATATATTTTCGCTTAAAAATGGGATACCTGCAGAACCTGTAAGCAAATTTAATATAAAGAGAAGAAAAGATAGTATAACAAGAAGAAAAAAACCTCTATATTTTTGTTTTTTATTCACTATCTCTATTACATACATACGGAGCTTTAGAGTCAAGTAGAGACTGTGTTATATGTCAACGGCTGTGTTATATCTAAGAAGGCAAGGCTCTCGGATTAATGTGATGATGCTATCTGTATCTACAGCATGAGATATTCCAGCCAGGTTCACTTTGACAGATCAGGGTTTGGTAGATCCATGCCATCAAAGGATGACAGGGCAACAGATATGTCATCAACAATTTTTTTGTCTATATCGCCGGTATCTGCGATTTGGTATAATATCTGCATGGTGTCTTTATGGTTTCGTGCAGGATGGTATGGCCGTTCCTCGCTTACAGCCTGGTAAATATCAATGCAGGCCATAAGCCTGGAATTAAAATCCAGTTCGCTGGCCTTTTTCCCAAAGGGATAACCCAAGCCGTTTTGTTTTTCATGATGATTGGATGCCCATTTACAAACAGTTTCGAACCCATCAATATCTTTAAGGAGTTCCCAAGTTTGGCTTGCATGCCCTTTGATGATGACGAATTCTTCATCCGTGAGTTTACCGGGTTTTTCCAGAATCGCTGTTGGGACTTCCAGTTTGCCTATGTCGTGGAGAGCTGCGGCCAGGTATAGTTGTGTCCGTTCAGCATTTTCATACTTGTAATATCCGCCCATGAACCAGGCCTTGTTGGCAATCTGATTTGAATGCTTTTGGGTAAAGACCGATTTATAGTCAATGATCCTCGTTATAAAGCCTACCAGGTTCAAAAGAGCCTCATCGTCCACATCGGCAATCCAGGGAATAAAAGCAGCTTCGGCAGTTTCCCGGATGACGTTGTCCCTAAGTGAAAGAATCGTTGGCCAATCAAGGATTTCCAGCATAGCTTCCGCCGCGGTTTTGCTGTATCTTTTTCCGGACTCTGCGGCGATTGTGTGCCGGATCAAGGGGAGTTTGTCAGGAGTCAACCTTTGTAAATGATGCCCCACATCAATTGAATCAGCTATTGCTATGAGCTCAGCCTCCACAGGGCCTTCTCCTGCCTTTATTCCAAATGGCCCTTTGCCATCTGCCCTTTCATGGTGGTAAAGAATCAAGTCAGTCACGTTGGTTTTGAAGGCCAGGGTATCCACATTTCGTTGGCCATATTCACAGTGTTTTTTCATTGCCGGGTCGTGTTGTCCGCCTGTCTTTTCGGCAAGAATGAATTCGGTAAGCGCGTTGTCATGAAGCAGCGCGCAATTCGCCATGCTGGCAATCTCTTCCGGGCTTTTCCCCAGAACCTTTCCCATTCTAGCGCACAATACAGCAATTCGTTTGCCGTGGTTTGTGCTGGCCCCTAAAAGTTCATGTTCTACTGCGTCAAGAGCCGTTGCAATAGCCTTGATAAGGGTATCCATTCGTATAATCATGCTTTAAGTATAATACTATGCTTTTATATGTCAACACTCCGATAACGAAAAAGGTAACTTAAATCGATATATTGTTTCTTCTGCTCAATTTTTATTAATCTTGAACATTTAGAAAAAAAATAATACAGTGTAGATGCTGGATTTTATGGAAGAGAGGTGAAATTCCTCCGCAGTCCCGCTGCTGTAATTGGCCACAAACCTTTTATGCCTATACAAAGAGACTATGTATTGGCAACCACTGGTGATTCTGTTTTTTAATGGAGTAACTGGGAAGGAAAAGGTACGGCGGTATAATTCAATTATACCAGAGCCATAAGTCAGAATACTTAAACCAGTAAGACCCCTTTAGTTGGGGTGATAACAACTTCGAGGATTGAGTTGGAATAGGCTATTATTTTTTTGTCTTGTTAGATTACTTGCCTATCTCTGGCTTCTTTTTCAGAAGAAAAAGGAGTTTCTTATGAAAATTTTTCTTACAGTTTTAATGTGTCTGCTTGTGGTAGCAGCAGGTTGGGCCGAAGAGGCTGCAATCCCAAGCGAGGAATTTAGCGTCGCTACCAGTGATTCGCAGCCTGCAGCGGATTCAGCAAGAGAAGCTGATATTATGGTTTCAGTAACTGCTACGCGAAGCCCTCAGCCAGATAACCAGATCCCTGCTTCTGTTATAACCATAACAGCGGAACAACTCAGGAACAGAACTGTTCCGGAAGCGCTTGCTTTGTTTGCTGGAATAGACATGAGGTCGTTTAACGGCTTACCAGCTCTTGCTCAACCTTCTGCAAGGGGCTTTACAGAAGGGGGGCAGGGGAGGATCCTTATCCTTTTTGATGGAATAAAGTTGAATAATCCTGATATGGCTGGGATTAATTGGCTTGCAATACCTGGCGCAGGTGGAATTGAAAAAATAGAAGTTGTAAGGGGCGGAGCAAGCTCGTTATATGGAGATTATGCTGTTGCTGCTGTAATAAATATTATTCCTGCAAAACCGCGTGAAGGGGTTTCATTAAGTACAGAAGTTATGGGGGGAAGCAACTCTTTTCTTGAAAAGAGGATTACCGCATCTGCAGGGAGCGATGTTTTATTGGTTTCTGTATCTGCTGTAGATAGCAGGACTGATGGGTGGCGAGACAGAACAGGGACAGAAAATACTAATTTTAGCGCAAATATTTCAACATCATTTGCAGAAAGAGGCTCTGCTTCTCTTTTTCTTTCATCCGGGAATCAAATGTATGAAATGCCCGGTGGTCTTACAGAAGAAGAATTTAAAAATAATCCCAGGCAGGCAAGCAATAAATATGATAAGGCAGAAATAGAATCTTTATTTATTCAGGCGCAAGGTAGATGGGAGTTTACAGAAAATCATTTTCTTTTTTTAACAGCAGGGTATAACTCAAGAGATACAAAAGCAGATATATCATTTTGGGGTATGCAAGCTTTCACAAATACCAATATTGACTCAATAGCAGCAGGAGTATCTTTTACAGGAGAATTTCCTGTGCTTTTAAGAGAACTTAAAATAACAGCAGGGTTTGATTTTATAATGGATGATCTAAGTGTAAAAAGATATAACGATGCAAATCGTGAAGATAGATATTACAGCGGTAAAATCACTAAAACAAATTATGCGTTTTTTTCAAGAGGAGAATTGCCTGTTACAGAGAGGCTTTTGTTTTCTCTGTCAGGAAGATATGACCATGTTTTCTATAGTGGCGATCTTCCTGATGTAAATGACAATAAAAACTATTTAGTATTTAACTTTGGAACTGGCTTTAATTTTATGTTTTCTGATAACGGCAAAGTATATTTGCGCTACGACAGGGTTTTTAGATTTCCTTTTACAGATGAATTAATAATGTATCACGGAATAGGCAATGATGGTTTTATTAAAGACCTTAATCCGGAGCGTGGTCACTCTTTTGATCTGGGAGTTGAATATAGATTTGGAAGTCTTGTTGCTTTAGGGGTAAACTTGTTTCTGCTTTTGATGAATGATGAAATTTCATTTAATAATGCAACTTTTTCAAATGAAAATCTTGATAAGACAATCCGCTATGGAATAGAGTCTTTTGTTTCTTTTTCTCCTGTAGAATATTTTTCTTTAACAGGGACCTATAATTTTACAATCGCAGAATTCAGAGAAGGGGAGGATAAAGGGAACCAAATTCCTATTGTCCCAGTTCACAGATTTGCAGTTATCCCTGAATTTTCATTTTTTAATATGTTGAGGTTGTATAGCGAAATAAGCTACTCAGCTTCTTTTTATGGTGGAGGAGATACATCAAACAATTTTGATAAAATTGATGGATATCTTTTATGCAATATAGGGGCAAATTTAACCTTGCCTGTGGGCCGCAGTTTTCTTACTGTTTTTGGAAAAGTAAAAAATATTACTGATAAAGAGTATGCCCAGCTTGTGCATTGGGCCAGTTATTATCCAGGCAATGGAAGAGAGGTCATGTTAGGTGTGGCATTTACTTACTAGCGGAAAATATTATTTATTTTCTGTATTGTTTCATGTATTTCTTATTACCCTTCTGTCTGTTTTTGTGTTATCGCCTGCTGGAAAAACTTCTTTGCAGGCACAAGGCAGTCAGGAAGGGGTTATAAGAGTTTCACTTAACCAAAATTTCAGCGCTGCTGCGCCAGGTAGTTTGTCGCAAAGTGTGTTTCGGGCAGAGAGCAGCGTTGAAAAAAATATTCGCGAAAGTATTGAAAGCAGCGCAAATAACGATAGCAACAGCGACAACAATGCCAATGAAAAAAAATATCAGGGAGATTTTGAAAGCAATATAGAATCAATACAGCAGGGGAGTTATGGAACAGGATTTTTCAGGAAAGCCTATTTGTTGTCGGAACTTATACCTGTTTACCCTGCTAATGCTGTAAGGAGAGGGCTGGAAGGAACAGTGCTGATCGATGTAAGCATAGACTCATCCGGAAGAGTTTTCAAAACAGAAATTATTACTTCAAGCAATTATGATATTTTGGATAGAGCAGCAATAAGATGTGTAAGAAGAGCAAGATTTGCGCCTGCAAGCTACATGGGACGCCCAACAGCAGATGTCCTCAGGATCGCAGTCAATTTTTCTCTTAATTAACTGTAGCACCTGCTGCTGAGTTAATTTATTATCTCACCATATTAAGACGGCGAAGCCATGCGATTACATCGTTTTGGGAATTCCTTACATCTGCGCCTCTAATCCCCAAAGGTTCCAAGAGAGTTGCGCCTGGAGTCAATCTTCGTATATCGACAATACTTCTGCCCAGTCCGCCGCTACCGTGTGTGCAAAACGGAATTATTGTTTTTCCCCTAAAATCATGAGATTCAAGAAAAGTGTATATGATCATTGGTATTGTATTTAACCAATTTGGAAAGCCCAAAAAAATTATATCATATTCAGCCATATTACTTACATTTGATTCAAGTTCAGGACGATCATCTGTTTGTAGTTCCTGTCTGGCAATATTCAATGTAGCTTGATAGTTAGTTGGATAAGGCTTTGCTGGTTTGATTTCAAAAATATCGCCGCCAACAGCAAGATGAATGTGCTGCGCAACAATACGGGTATTTCCGCTCCATGAAAAATAGGCAATTAGAATTCTTTGATTCTGATTTTGCGCTTGCAATTCCATGTTTATTCCCATGCAAAAAAGTATAATCGTAAATAAAAAAAGTTTTTTCATGTATTGATTCTCCTTAAATATTTTTTTTTGTTTTCTAACAAGCTTCTCCGGTTGCTACCAGATCAGCGCCGGTATTCAGAAAATCAGGGATAATAACATCGCCTCGTTTGACCGGAACCTTAGCTTGAACCTTTTGTATCTCATCCATGCCACGAAAAAGTAAATCTTTTGGGATGGGCTTACTTGTTCTGACTGCTACAAGTGGCACATCTGCTCCAATAACTTTGACTGTTGAAGTCAGAACCCGCAGGGGATGTATAAATTCATCACGGGCATAGGTCTCCCCCCGTTTGCAATCTTGTCCAGCCATGGAGCGAATATTATTTCCATCACCATCAACCAAAATATCACACCCCTGCGGGCAGATAATACAGGTGATTTGTTTTTCAGCCATTTTTTTCCTCCTTGCTTATATTCACAATTAGCTTGCCTGGCTGCAAGTCCTTGCTCTTAATGGTAAGATGCTCCATTTCTCCGGGATTAACTTTTATTGCTTTTTTGCTGCATAGTTCTTTGTTATCTTGCGAGGCAAAGATGCGCACTTTGGTCTCTGGAGCAGAAACACGGAAGTAGAGGGTAATGTCTTTTTCTTCATTGCCCAAATCTATGCGCTGGGGGCAAACATACCGCACATTACTTCCAGCTAAACAGGATACACTGCCTGTTGCAGGTGGAAGAGCGCCCGCAGCATAAGCAGCTGCTTCTTTTCCCGCAATTTCACTCTCCACAGAAACGTTATCCACCAAGTCATTGACATGGACAACATTTCCGCAGGCAAAGATTGATGGGATTGATGTCTGCATATATTGATTGACAACAGGGCCTGATGTAACAGGGCCGATCTCAACAGAAGCAGTGCAGCTTAATTCATTTTCCGGAATCAGGCCAACTGAAAGCAAAAGAGTATCGCATTTGAAAAACTGTTCTGTTTCAGGAATAGGTTTTTTGTTTTCATCGACCTTGGCTATCTTGACCCCTTCAACCCGTCTGTTTCCTGTTATCCATGTAACAGTATGCGAGAGCATCAGTGGAATACCAAAATCATCCAGGCACTGAACGCGGTTACGGGTAAGCCCGCTAAGGAAGTTCATGATTTCTACCACAGCTACAACTTTGGACCCTTCCAGTGTAAGTCGTCTTGCCATGATCATACCAATATCTCCGGAGCCAAGAATTACCACTTCCCTGCCTACCATGGCGTTTTGTCTGTTAATGAGCCTCTGGGCTGCGCCAGCAGTATACACCCCGGCTGGTCTGGTTCCAGGAAGCTGGATATTACCCCGTGTCCGCTCACGGCAGCCCATGGCAAGAATCACGCTGCGCGCTTTGATTTCTGTAATTCCAAAATCACTGTTGGTGCAGATGATCCTGGTTTCATCAGCGCCTGGCAGCAACTCCAGCACCATGGTATTAAGAATGCTCTCCACTCCCAAAGATTCTGCTTCTGAAATAAAGCGCCCTGCGTATTCCGGGCCTGTAAGTTCTTCGTTGTAGTAGATCAGACCAAAACCCGGATGGATGCACTGCTGGAGTATTCCGCCAAGAGCGCTGTCCCGCTCAATAATCAATACCTTTTCTGCTCCATGTTTTTTCGCAGCCGCAGCAGCAGCAAGTCCTGCAGGTCCGCCACCAATAATTGCTACATCACATTTTATTTCATGCATATCTTCTTTCCTCAATCTCTGATTTTGCCAACAATCATGTATGAACCTGACAGATTTTTATTTATATCTGCAGCAGAGAGGCGTAATTCCTTTGCCAGAATGTCAATGACTCGCGGACCACAAAAGCCGCCCTGGCAGCGTCCTGCTCCTGGGCGGAGCCGCCGTTTGATCGCGTCCATACTTCGGGCTGGAATGGGTCTATGGATCGCGTCAGTGATTTCACCTTCAGTAACAGTTTCACAGCGACAAATCACCTTACCATAGAGAGGATTTTTTTTGATAAGTTCATTCTGTTCTTCGCGGCTCAACTCATTGAAGCGGGGAATGCCTTTGCGAATGGGAGTGAACCTGGTATTGAATTCCGCCTCCATTCCAATTTTGATAAGAGTTTGAGCCACATATTTCCCCAGAGCTGCAGATGCTGTAAGTCCTGTTGATCTGACTCCCGAAAGATTGACATAGTTTTTAACATCATCATAAGTATCTACATGCAAGCCCTCAGGATTACGGTTTGCCCTGAGCCCTGCGTACTGGGTAATGGTATCTCTTAAGTTGACGTTAGGTATAAGGCGACGGACATCCTCTTCCACGCTAAAAAGCCCAGCGCTATCGCAAGAAGTATCTTCTTTGTCAACAAGATCTTCCGCAGTTGGCCCCACCAGCATATTGCCATGAATAGTTGGACACATAAGTTTCCCCTTGGTCAGCTTGGTTGGAATGGGGAGAACAATATGATTAACTTTGCAATTTGTATTCTTGTCCAAAATATAGAATTGCCCTTTTCTGGGATTAACGCTGTAATCGTTTTTATTCACCATAGCAGCGATTTCATCATTGAAAAGTCCTGCTGCATTGATAACATACGAGGGAACAATTTCTTCTCCAGTAGTTGTAACTGACTGGATTTTATTGTTCTCTATTTTCATTCCAGTTACTTTGGTGCTCAATAAAAAAGAAGCGCCATTTGTCTGGGCGTTTTCTGCATAAGCCACAACCAGGAGAAATGGATCAATAATACTTTCCCTTGGTATGAAAAGTCCAGCCTTTACATCTGGACTCAGATTAGGCTCCATAGCCAGAAGCTGTTCAGCAGTAAGATATTCAACATCATATACGCGGTTATTAAAAGCTTTTTCTTTGATGGAGGGGAGCATTGCAAATTGTTCATCAGTAAAAGCAGGAAGAATGGCTCCGGTTTTTGCAAAGGGTATGTCCATATCCATGCAAAGTTTTTCATACATGGGATTTGCAGCCACTACCAGTTCAGATTCCAGAGAGCCAGGAGGCGCGTCAAATCCAGTATGGATGATGGCGCTGTTTGATCTGGACGCTAGCCCTCCAATATCTTCATTTTTATCCACTACCAGAACTTTTACCCGGTATTTGGTTAGCTCCCGCGCAATAGCACAGCCAACAGCGCCAGCGCCGATCACCAGTATATCGGTTTTTATCATACTAAGCTCCTTGTAATTTGGAAATGCTCATTGCCGGAAAATATTTACAGCTACCTCTTCCATACTCATTTCATAGTAAAGATATCCGTAGATTGCTGCTGCGGAAAGCACGAGGCGGCCGTATTGTCTGGTTTCTGGGTATATGATGGTTTCAAGAAACAGGTCTTTGGGAAGGCTGCCGCCTGCGCGCGCTCTGTCCGCAGCAACCCAGCGCCGCACTCTGCCCTGGCCGCCGTTATAGGCCATAAGGGCCAGCATGGGGCTTCCATCCATCTGATTGTAAATAAGGTGACGCAGGTAAAATGAACCCAGATGGATATTTACTTCCGGGTCTGTAAGGTTTATGCCATTGGGGCTGCGGTGGTCAGGACCTCCTGCCCTGACGATCCTGGTTGCGATATCCTGGGCTGTTGTAGGCATGAGTTGTGCAAGACCCACTGCGCCGGCATGAGAAACTGCATCAGCTCCAAAAAAACTTTCAGTACGGATAAGGGCAAACATTATTTCAGGCCCAATACCAACTTTTCTGGCGTGCCTTTCTATTTGCTCGACAAAAGGGCGGGGGTGGGAAAGGTAAAGGTCTTCCCGGCTGGTTTGGAAACCATCCCGTCTCATATAACGGGAGACAAGACGCAGGGATTCTTGCCATTGCTCAGCTTCTGCCATTCTTGCTGCTAATCTTCTTAGTTCTGGTATTGAAAGTTCCCCTTCCAGAGATCGTATGAAAGGCAGGGCAAATGAAGCTGCGCTGTATTCAAAAAATCCCAGCAGAAATTCCAGCTCCCCTCCTGAGCGAACAGGAGCCGGAGGTGGCCGCCTCCCTGTTCTCTGGTTACTGTTTATGGGGGAAAGGTTCTCTCCCAGTTTTAGAGCAGCCATGGTGCGGTAATAAAAAGAAGCGCTTTCTTCCTCAAAGGCAATACGGAAAAAACTTTCAGCGCTTCGTTCTGTTACTAGAAAGCCTTCCTGTATTGCCCTGCCCACGATCCATGCGTACTGGGCATAGGCTGCGCCAGGTCGGGTACCGCTTGTTACTTTGCTTTCAAGGGCAAAAAATACTTGCAGTAACGTATTCCAGTGCCGTCCGGTTGTCAGATATCTTGACAATTGATCAAGGAGACCATTAAAGACAGACATATCTGTCCACTTGGGGATGGTGCTTATAAATATCGCTGCTGCGCTTGATGGATTATGGGTTAGGGTATTCGTAAGTATGTACCAGATGCAGGCGTCTGCTTGTGTAGTGTCAGGGGCAAACTGCAATGCCTGCATGAAATATTCCGAAGAAATTGGAAAGCGCCCTCTGGCCCGTTCTATTCTCCCTGCGTGGTGGAGGATAAAGTATCTGCGGGCGTTTATGGCTTCTTTGTCCAGGGTTCTCAAGAAGGTTTCAAGCTCTGGATCTATGGGATGTTCAAAGTTGTTATTTGCCTCAAGGGGGTCAAGGGGTTGCGAAAAATATTCCAGCATCCTGTCCCAATTTCCTAAAAGGGTTAACCCTTCTTCCCGCATAAGAGGTGTAAACTGATAAGCTCTGGTTAAATCTCCTATAAGTCTTGGATAACGAAAAAAGAGAAGCCCTCCATCTGAAAGAGCAGGCTGCAGATTAGCCAGTGTTACTATGTGTCTTGCAGGGGAATGCCTGCTGAAAATAATTCCATGTTCTTCTGGGCTAAGGAACTCATCAATAGAAAGCGCTTCTGCGTATGCCCAGCGTCTTAGATCCCCTGTGGGAAGATCAAAAAGAAAGCACATGATTTCCTGATATTTTGTTTTATCAACATTCCCGCCGGAAGCTTTCCATGTTGCGAAAAGAGCTAAAGCCTTTTCCCATTGCCCATCTGGATTTGCTGGAAGAAGTTGTAGCGCTTCGCTGTAGCGCCCCAGACGATAGAGACAAGCTGCACGAAGCAGTATCCGCTCTGATCTTTCATTTATAGCCCTGTCCCGGCGGCTGGTTCCAGGCGCCAGAAAGTTAAGGATACTCTGAACTTCCCGAGGTCTCTCGGACTCCAGTATAAGGCGGGTAAGTTTGAGCGCTGCTTCTCTTCTGACAGGAGGAGAGGGGCTTTCTATTGCTGCGGAGAAAAGAAGTATTTGTAATCTCCGGTTTTGTTCTGCTGACTCCATGTTGCCTACAATGAGCCCTGCGTAAAATGGGGCTGCCGGGTGTATACGCATAAGTTCCTGAAGCCGAGATACAGCGCCTGAAAAATCAGCAGGCAGTTGCGCCCGGATAATAAAGTCCAGATCTCCCTGTTTGAACAGCTCTGTTGCCCTTTGTTGGCGTAGTCCTAAAACCTGAGCCTCTGCGCATGAAGAAAAACAGAGTAGAAAAAGAAGAAAAAAAATAATGGTTTTAGTTTTTGTGTGAAACATAAACTACTGCCGTCTATCGCACAGTTCCATTTTGAACGATCAGCATCTCTGCTGGATTCATGGTAGCTGTTATCCCTGCTCTGTGAAGTTCGTTCATGGAGAGTCGCAACCAATGCCCAAAGGTTCCAGGCTCTGTGCCTGCTGGATCCATTGCAGGCGCCCGCCCACCAGGAACTTTTGCTGCTTCTGGCATGAGTATGTGCCTGGTTGTCCAGTAGTCCAATGCCACAGGATCGGTTGACGCTGCAATTTTGTTTATTTGTACAGCAGCATTATAATCTGCACGGGGCCCGCGGTCCGGAGCTATCCAGATCATGTCCGTGATATTGAGAACAGGCATGCGGGTATACACCATAAGGGTTCCCATCCCACCGGTACCAACGCTGTTGTGGGCGCGCCCGCGATTTCTTGTTAGTATATCTGATGGTACACCCATGTAATTCTTGACAGCAGCAGTTACCTGAAAAAGTCTGTGCGATTTAAGCACTGGCATATTTATTACTTTGAGTATTTCACTATTGTATGTTCTGGCAGCAGGATTCCATACCCCTTCCCTAAAGCTGACATGTGTTCCGAATTCAGTGGTGAACTTTGGGTAAGAGACCGCGATACCTGTGTGGCGCACTTCATTTTCCACTACAAAGCCATTTCTCATATCCCCTGCGTTGAACTCCTGTACCTGGGTTCGGGTGAATTCATCCCATAATACGCCAGTAACACGGTGTCCCATGGCCTGAAAAGAGCGGATTACTCTAAGTGTGGATTGACTTTGATCAACAGCATTATTGCGCGGCCAGTCGAGACTGCCTCCGCCTCCAGGAGCGCTGCCGAACTGCCCTTGTCCGTTGTCTGCAACTATTATTTCTCCGGCAAAGCCATTGGGATGATCAAGTATCGCCTGAATAACACCTCGAAGAAGGTCGGTGTTTGTGCCGCCCCGCTGATCCCACTGAGCATTGATCTTAAGCAGTACCACGGAGCCAGATGCAATCAAGCCGGAAGTGTTCATATCAGTTTTGTAAAAGCTGACCCCATGGTTTTGCATCGAGCGTATCAGTCTTCGCACCCCATCGTCTGTGCCATTTGAGTCCTCTACAAAAACTGTGGAAACTATACCATCTGGAAGTGTCCAGGCAGGGCTATTTCCGCTTAGGCTTGGGGCTTCTGGTGATGTGGAAGCAGGAGGCGTGGAGCCCCTTCTTTGCTGAGCCGCGAGGCCAGCGCTGAATAAAATCAAAATCAGTACAGCAATACCTAATATTATCCTTTTATTTTTCATAGCAACTCCTTCTATTATATACTACATTCTGGACAGAAAAAATTCTATAGCCCAGCCAACAAGGATAGCAAACACAATGTTATAAACAAGATACAGCATAAAATGCTTCCCGCCAAGTATCATTTTTACAGCGCTAAGGTTGTTGATTTTGACTGCTGGCCCTGCAAGCAAGAATGCCATTGCATCACCTGTGCCCATGCCTGTGTGCATCCACGCCCTGACCAGCGGTATTGTGCCACCGCCGCAGACATACAAAGGAATTGAAATCACTGTGGCGAACAATACGCCAAGTCCGCGCTTTGCGCCAAACATTCCAGCGATCAGCTCTGGCGGAACATATCTTTCAAACCACGCAGCAAGCGTTATACCAATTAAAAGATAGGGCGCAGTAATCCTGAAAGCTTTAAACAGGTCAAGGAAAAAAGTTTTTTTCTGCTTGCACTCTGCCTGGGCAAAGCGTTCAAGGCTAAACAATGCTTTATTCCTAAAGAACAGAAGGACGAGGCTGCCTGCCAGAACCCCGCTCATAAAGCATAATGCCAGCCGCATAAGCGCAATATTAGCGCCAAGAGCAAAAGTGAAAAAGAAAATATTTGGGTTAAGCAAAATCGAGCTAATCATGAAAGCAGCAAGCAGATGTTGCGGCACACCTTTTCTTCCAAATGCCGCAATGATCGGCACAGTGCCATACATGCAGAGTGGCGAAACAATCCCAAGCGCAGCAGCTATGCACAGTGGCAGCAACCAGAAACTGCCAGACGCAAGAGCAACCATTCTTTTCGCAACTTTTTCTGAAAGAAAAACAGAGACCAGGGAACCAGCAACAAGCCCCAAAGCCCAGTACTGCCCAATATGCTGGAACTGTAGCCAGATACTGCCAAGCAGCATTGTAATTTCATGTATCAACTATTGCTCACCTTTTTCATCTCTTTCTCCATGTGGTAATTCTGCCGGACACTATCAGGCAACAATCCTAATGATTCAAATGCTCTATGACAAAGTTATTCAGCAATAATATTTCTGGTCTGTATTCAAAATGCATTGTATCGATCAAGCTCCAGTTACCGCCCCAAAGAAAGCCATAAGCTTCAAAAGCCCTGATAACTGCTTCCGGCGGCATATAAAGATTTTCAAGATCTGTTTCATCGACACCCCATTGCCAATAGGTTTGAATGTTCTCCATATCTTTGGGCAACAGGTCAAGAGCTATGCCGTAAGAATGAAGGCTGCGGCGATTGGTGCTGGCTATGTTGCGCCAATTCCAGCCAAAGCTTGGCGGACTGGTTCGAAGTTCAGCAATCCATTCATTTATTGATGGATCAGTTTTGGCAGCAGCGCGGATACGTTCCTGTACGAGGTCCAGAAAAGGTTCAATATGATTATGGATTAGCATTTTAACGCCCAGAAAAGAATACTTTACCTGCTTATCCCAACTGTCATCTTCTGTTAATGAAAAATAGAGTATGTCAAACAAAAAAGGGGAGCCAACAGAACGAACAGGATTTTCAAACGCAGCTCGCCTTTCTCTGGGTGTGCCAACCCATGGATAATCGTAAAAGTCATAAGGGTAAAATTCTTCCCACTTGTCGCGTAACTCTTCTGGCAAGAACCTGCCTTGCGCAAAGAAAAAGCGGACACCATTGACCAGCATGGTCCAGTCATTGTCCATGAATTCCACGCCAGAGATTTTTGTTGGGTGTGCTTTGGCAAAAGTGAGCATGAGTCTTTCTTGAGCTTCCAGGTCATCGAGAATTCTTAGAGTTGAAGGGATGCGCGGCGCAATCGGTTCCTGAGGCGTAGGGCGGCAGCTACTCGCCAGCAATAGTGCCAACGCTCCGCAGATAAATAATAGTATTGGTTTTCGCGCAATGCTTTTTCGAAGCCAGTCAATCATTTTTACACTCCTGAAAATTGGGGGAAAAGTTATAGCATTATAATTTAGATGTGGGAATATTACAATAATTCGCAATGGGCAAATTAGTTTAAGGCATAGCTCTGACTGGAACAATCAGCCGTGCAGGTTATTTTTTTCTCTTATGATTATCTGGTATGTTTGGCTTGCAGGGTTTTTCTGAGCTTTCTGACGCTTCGTCCTTGAGCCTGATTTCGATTATTTCCTCCATTGCTACAATAATTAAGGGGTATTCAGCTTCATTTATTATCGACAAAAGATATTCAATCCGTTGTCTTTCTGGGTTGTGGTAAAACTTGGGTTTGGCAACTTGGTCGCCACCATAAGCCAACCAGTCCAGAGAAATATCAAGGATTTTGCATGCCTTTACTGCCAAATCAAAATCGAGATATTGGGTACCATTGATGATCTTTGAAACTGTACCCTGCACTATATTAAGTTCGCTGGCCAAATCTGCTTGTTTAAGGTTCTTGTGTCTTAGAGCTGCTGCCAGACGCTCTCCGTAAGTTTGTTTCATTTCCTAAATTATTACATAAACTCTAAAAATTGTCATCTTTCATTATTGTGTCTTGACAATTTGTATGTTCATATTCCATAATGGGTAAATAATTCTATTATAGAATAATAAGGGGCTATATGAAATTCACTTCCGTCGACACTTATGAACCCCTACTAATAGCTCTCGAAAAAGCAGGTCTTAAAGTGAGCGAAATTGAGAAGCAGGGGAAAAAGACTGTAATTACCGTATCTCCTGCGGGTATAAATAGCGATAAAACCCAAGAATTGCGCCCCATTCAAACAAGAAAAACAATTGATGAGGAGTAACTATATACCTGATAATTTATAAGGCGCGAGTTCAAGAGGGAACATATGAAAAAAGCATTTTGTTTTGGGGAGGATAGAAAAAAGATGATGAGATATAAGATTAGAAAAATGTTTTTATTGGCTCTCTTATTACTGATTAATATTGGCGCATGGGGTCAAACAGCTGCTTCTTTCTCTGTTACATCAGTTGAGATCGGATATACCACGCTAACTGATAGAACTTGGGTAAGTGAAATAGCAAATTTTGTGTCTGGTATCAATGAAATCGCAAGAATACTCAATACTGGTGCTTTTATGTATAGAGTTGACCGTTTAAATTCACTTGAAGAGCAATTACTTCAAAGAGCAGAAGCGGCTTTACATAATGAAACTATAAGACGAGGAGAAACATGGCAAGTCATACTAAATCAGACACCTCAAGGTGCGCGTGGTTATACATTTTACTTTCATCGTGAGAGTAATGGCGAATTATATTTTTTACTATATCGTACGGATAGAAGATAGTATTTAAGGAGCCATATTTTGAAAACCCTTAAGCACATAGTTTTACTGCTTTTAGCAGTCGTGATTTTAATCGCTTGTTCGTCAACTGGCGAAGTACGTGGAACTTCTCCTGCTACTGATGAACTGGGAATAACCGCTCGTGGGGCTATTGGCCGACTGGAAGCAGCTACTGGCCCAATGTGGAGAGGTAATGGCGGCAGTAATATACGCCTTGCTATTGTTGCTCCTGAAATTCAAGGTGATGTACCAGCTCATTTACCATTATATATTCAAGGGATGTTAAATAACAACTTTAACAGGTTTTCCGCCATCAACTTAATAGACCGTCAACATTTAGATAGAATAATTGCTGAACAGAATATTGCTGCAAGCGGTAGATTTTCAGATCAAGATTTTGTGCGCATTGGTAATTTAACCAATACCCAGTTTAATCTTTTTGGAACAATTCAAAGACTGCCTGGAAATCGGTTTGCTCTACAACTCGCTATTACTGAATCAAGTACAGGGGTGCGCAGGGCAACTTTTATGAAGGAAGGGACTCTCGCGCAGCTAGAAGGGCGAGCAACGCTTTTAAATGAAGCAACTGCGGAACTTCTTGCCCAAATGGGAGTCCAGTTAACAGATGCGGGAAGACAATCGTTGTTGGCAGGGAATATCTCAACAGTACAGGCGCAAGCAGGACTTGCAAGAGGAATCACAGCACAAGCTGGCGGGTCAGAAGTAGAAGCTTTATTAAATTTTGCTCAGGCTGCTTCCTTTGACCCATCACAACTCGAAGCATTATCGCGGCTCAATACACTTTCCGCCTCCATAACTGATGGAACGATTAGCCAGAGAATTTTAAACGACATTCAAGCGCGCGATAGATGGCTTGAAGCATTTAGAGAAACCACTCGTTTTTTTAGTGACCACCCACCCTTTGAGATAGTCTTTGACCCAAATCTTATTCAAATTGGTGAAACTGATTTTGCCAGGCGTACCGCAACTTTGGGAATGAGGGTAGCTCTTGATTCATCAAAGGCTGGTTTTGACGCGCTCAATGCATTGCTGGAAGGACTTGAAAGAACTGGCAGGCGCGAAATATGGGGCTTCTCTGGCTGGCCATTTGTTATGGATAATTCACGAGAAGCACGAGGAACTGCAGTATTTGGCGGCAGGCGTTCTTTTAGTTACAAAGTAGATGTTGCGCTTATAAATGAAAATGGGAGAACTATTGGCAGAAGCAGTATTACTTTGAACACTGACCCAATCAATTTTAATGCAGGGGACAGAATTGTAACACCACCATCTAGTGTCGAAGGGATAGTTATGTTTAACAATGTAAATGCAACTCCAGAAATTTTAACGCCAACACTTACTATTATGATCGTTGCGGTTAACGGGGTTTCTTCGCATAATCTAGCTGCTACTGGTTATATGAGGATCGAAACAGGGGATTTCGAGAAAAGAATACGTGAACGTGAGGTCGCGGAACAACGAGCTCAAGAACAGCGGGCTCAAGAGCAACGAGCTCAAGAACAACGAGCGAGGGAGCTTCAACAGCAGAGAGAAAGGAAGGCAGCAGAAAAAAGACGTAATGCTAGTAAAAATTTTATTGCCCTTTCTGGTTATTATCAATGGTCAGATTATGCTCCTGGTATTATTGGCGCTGAAGTTAATTATTATTTTACATTAATTCCCTATATTACATCTGGAATAGATTTGAGGTTAGGGTTTTTTGGAGAGTATGAGTATGAATCGGAAGATGGAGGAAGTTATTCTTCAAACATGACTTTTATTATTTCTCCAAATATTGGCTTGGTATATCCCCTTGGCAGTAATCTAAAAGTGTTTTCTAATCTAGCACTTGAAATGGGAATGTTCCCACCAGGTATGAAGGGCATTATTACAGATTGGGCAACTCCTTCATTAAACTTCGGCTTATCATTTCAACCATTTTTTTTTAAATACAGACTAACGTGGTATGAGATGAATTGGAATGAAGTGTCTAGTGGGTATGAATGGAATGGGTGGAGATGGAATGAGTACAAATATAAATTATTTAAGAGCGAGAGAATAAGAGCCCATGCCATTAGTATCGGTATTAAGTTGTTGACATAGTAAGGAAGCAACAAAATGGTAAAATTAAATAGCAATGAAAATCAAAAAACAAAATGCCAGGAAAAATGCAAATAAGTTAGAGGATAATTATGGATGATAAATTAAAAGGAGCAAAGATATTTCAACAAGCTATAGAGATACCTGTTGCAATAAATGAGAATGGCTACATTGGTATAAATCCATATTCATATTCAGTCAAAATATTTAATATTAATGAGGTAACAGAATATAAAATTACTACCGGTGACACCAAGAAAAATACAGCAGGAAGCATTGGGGCAGGAGCTCTGCTGGGTGGCTTAGGTGGCGCATTACTTGGCGGCTTATTAGGAGCAGGCGCAACCGGAAGTTATGCATCATCTGCTTCTGGCAGGACAACAATGCTTGGCGGACTTGGTGCAGCTTCTGGCGCATTAATAGGTGCTGATGCGCCAGAGAAAATATCTGAAATTGACTTAATATTTAAAATGAATGATTTTAATAATCCCTTTATTTCTGTACCGTTGCTGAGTAGCTCTATAAAAATAAATTCTAATCGCTTTAAAGAACTACAGGTTGAAATTCAAAGTATTATGAGTACATTGGATTTTTTATGGAATAATAAGAAAAATATTTTACCGCCTTCAAATCAAATTTCACAAATATGTGGAGTCGAAAAAAAATGGAATGATATACTCCGGGAAAATAATCTGGATGAATATATCGATATTTTTGAAAAAAATAAATTGACTGATTTAGAAATAATTTCCGAATTGACAGAAGATGATCTTGAAAAAATAGGAATAATTGCTATGGGTGATAGAAGGCGGATGTTAAAATTATTTTCTGGTATAAATATTTATAAAGAATTCATTCCCACACATCGTGTTAGATCGTTCCCCACTGGATCTTATGGGATGGAGTTAAGAAAAGAACCTAATGTATCAATTGATCATTTTGCAGTAATTCCTAATGGGGCAGAAGTGCAACACATAAGCACAGGAGATGATATAACTCTTACTAATACATGGTTTGAAATTATTACAAAAGACGAAAAGCGTGGTTGGTGTTTTTCGAGAAGTCTTGAAAAAATATAAAAAACGAGAAAGATTCGTGTACACGCATAGCGGCAAAATTTTAGAACTAAAGTGGTCATTCTCGCACATGATAAAAATGTGTGCAAAATAAATTTTGAAGGAGAAAAAAATGAAACAGAAAAATTTGTTTACAATTGGAGTAACGGCAATAATACTGGTATTCATAGTAGTTTTTGTCGCAGGGTGCGGGTCTGCCCCTGCCACAGGCAGAATGGCTAACACGCCGGAATGGTTAAATGATTTGCCGCCAAATGATGTTATTTGGGGTATTGGAACCGCAAAACAATCTTCCCGTTCCATGTCCATGACAACAGCGGAAGCCAGGGGAAGAACCGCTATTACGCGTCAGCTTGATACTTTAGTTCAGGCTATGTTCACAGACTACAATCTTGATGCAGGCAATGTAAACAATCAAGCTAACGCTTCCTTGCAGGAAGATGTAAGCCGCCAGGTTAGCAGTATAAATCTTACTGGCGCACACCCCATCAGGCGATGGGAAGCTCCGGATGGATACTGGTGGTTTCTTGTTGAGTACAGAAAAGCTGATGCCAGAAGGGAAGTAGCAAGTATTCTTAATAATCAGGAAGCTGCTTTTGCCCAGTTCAAAGCGCAACAAGCTTTACAGATGCTTGATGCCCAACTTGCAAGAAATGAAAGACCTCTTCAAGTTAGCGAATAATTTTTTCTTTTTTCCGCTGATGCTGTTGTTTTTCTCCTGCGCAAGTTCGCCTGGCAACAGCGGAAAACCTGCATGGGTCGATTCTGTTGATTCTGTTTACAGCAGATCGCAATTCATTGCTGCAGTGGGCCATGCTACAGACCGCGAAATGGCAGAAAGAAACGCTATTGCAAATCTGGCTGCTTTTTTTGGTCAATCCATACAGGCAGATCAAATAATAGTAAATACATATCTTGAAGCTGTAAGAGATGGCATTACCATAGGCTGGGTCGATAATATCGCCATGCAAAATACAATAAGAACATCAGTTTCGATGGATAATCTTATTGGAGCGGAAATAAAAGATGTATGGCAGGACACACGGCACAATATTTTTTATGCTGTTGCAGTCATGGAAAGGGCAAAAACCATTCGCTTGTACACAGATATGATATTAGCCAATCTGGAAATGATTAGAAATCTTACTACCATGAGTCAGGCTGAAAGAAATTCTCTGGAAGGTTTTTCCAGATTTCAATTCGCCGCAACAGTGGCAGATATAAATATCACTTATGCTAATTTATTGAATATGCTGGGCGCAAGAACACCCGCAGGGGTTAGAAGAGGCGACGAATACCGGCTGGAAGCGCGAAACATAACCAGAGCCATTCCGGTCAATATAGTTGTTAACAACGATAGAGCCGGAAGAATTCAGGATGCTTTCGCGAAAACTTTTACTGATTTTGGATTTAGAAGTGGAGGAAGTAATTCGCGTTATGCGCTTCGAGTAAATGTATGGCTTTCGCCTGTTGATTTTCCTGATAATCCGCACAGATTTATTCTTATGGAATTAAGCGCAAACCTTACTGATACTGTCACGCGAGAGGTATTATTGCCATTCACTTTTAATATTCGAGAAGGGCATCCCACAGTTGCAGGAGCAGAAAACCGTGTGTTTGTATCAGCAGAGCAAAAAATAGAAAAAGAATACAAAGATATTTTATCCACTTACCTTTCGCAACTGCTGCCAAAAAGATAAACGCGAGCTCTTTGACTGCAGTTGAATTTTATTATGAACAGTACGTTATTTTGAAAGATAAGGATTTATATAGCAATAAATAAAGAGGGTTTTTATGAACAGAAAAATTATTTTTGGAATTATTTTGATACTGTTTACAGCATCTTTCGCATATACCCAATCACAATTTGAGCCTGAGGAAAATTTTACTGTGCGGGTTATTGAGGGTGGTACTGCAATAGAAGTTACCAAATATAATGGAAGAAATACAGATGTGCGAATTCCTCCCCAAATACAAAATCTGCCTGTTACTGTAATCGGGAAGGATGCATTTTTTGGTAATCGGCTGACCAGTGTTGTTATACCCGATAGCGTGACTATTATCAGGGATAGTGCATTTGCTGATAATCGACTGACCAGCGTTGTTATACCCGACAACGTGACTATTATCGGGAGGTATGCATTTCTTCGTAATCGATTGACCAGCGTTGTTATTCCCAACAACGTGACTACTATCGGGAAGGATGCATTCAGTTGGAATTACCTGAGCAGCGTTGTTATACCTGACAGCGTGACTATTATCAGGGATAGTGCATTTTTTGTTAACCGATTGACCAGCGTTGTTATACCCGACAGCGTGACTGTTATCGGGAAGAATGCATTCAGTTGGAATTACCTGAGCAGCGTTATTATATCCGACAGTGTGACTACTATCATGGATAGTGCATTTTCTGTTAACCGATTGACCAGTGTTGTTATACCCGACAGTGTGACTGTTATCGGGGAGAATGCATTCAGTTGGAATTACCTGAGCAGTGTTGTTATACCTGACAGCGTGACTACTATTGGGAGGAATGCATTTTTTTGGAACCAATTAACCAGCGTTATTATTTCTGATAGCGTGACTATTATCGAAGAGGGTGCATTTAGTTGGAATCAACTAACCAGTGTTATTATTCCAGATAGCGTGAGCATTATCGAGGATAATGCATTTAGTAGGAATCGACTAACCAGCATTATTATTGGAGCAAACATCAAGATAGCAAATAATGCTTTCGACCAAGGATTTGTTGAATTCTATAACTATCAGGGGCGTAGAGCAGGAACTTACACATTAAATGGTAGCTGGAGCGTGCAATTTAAGTAGGGTCCGGAATCGCTGAGCATGGATTCCTGTGCCGCAGCTACCCGAATGGCGGAGTGCGGGCGGTGCTGAAAGACGAATCGCGAGCTATTTGACTGCAGTTGGATTTTATTATGAACAATACGTTGTTTTGAAATATAAGGATTTATATTGCAATAAATAAAGAGGGTTTTATGAACAGAAAAATTATTTTTGGAATTATTCTGATACTGTTGACAGCATTTTTAGCATATACCCAGCCACAATTTGAACCTGAAGAAAATTTTACTGTGCGGGTTATTGAGGGCGGTACTGCAATAGAAATTACCAAATATAATGGAAGAAATACAGATGTGCGAATTCCTCCCCAAATACAAAACTTGCCTGTTACTGCAATCGGGAAGGATGCATTTTTTGGTAATCGACTGACCAGTGTTGTTATACCTGACAGCGTGACTATTATCAGGACTGGTGCATTTGCTGATAATCGATTGACCAGTGTTGTTATACCAGACAGCGTGACTATTATCGGGAATGGTGCATTTGCTGATAATCGATTGACCAGTGTTGTTATACCTGACAGCGTGACTATTATCGGGAAGTGGGCATTTCGCCGTAACCGATTGGCCAGCGTTGTTATCCCCAGCAGCGTGACTACTATCGGGAGGTATGCATTTTCTGCTAATCGGCTGACTAGCGTTATTATACCCGACAACGTGACTATTATCAGGACTGGTGCATTTGCTGATAATCGATTGACCAGTGTTGTTATACCAGACAGCGTGACTATTATCGAAGAGGATGCATTTACTGGAAATCAACTGACCAGCATTATTATACCCGACAACGTGACTATTATCGAAAAAGGTGCATTTAGTTGGAATCAACTGACCAGCGTTGTTATTCCTGATAGCGTGACTATTATCGAGGATAATGCATTTAGAGCTTTAGGGTTGCCTCCATTAACCAGCATTATTATTGGAGCAAACATCAAGATAGAAAATAATGCTTTCAACCAAGAATTTGTTGAATTCTATAACTATCAAGAGCGTAGAGCAGGAGCTTATACATTAAATGGTAGCTGGAGCGTACAATACAGATAATGTCCGGAATCGCTGCGCATGGATTTCTGTGTCGCAGTTACCCGAATGGCGGAGTGCGGGCGGTTCGGCTGTAGGCAAAGATATCACTTATTATGACAAAACTCAAATTTTTTGCAAAAACAGTAATTAAAATCTCTTTTTGAAGCAAAACCTCTTTTTATTCAGTTATAAAAGTATAGCTACTGGCGGCAACGCTTTTATTGGCAACTATTATACAGAAACAAAGGGAAACATAAAAATGAGAAAAGTAAATTTCTTCCTCATGAAAAAGTTTGATAAATACAGCATCTTGACAATATCGGATATATCCTATATTGTAAGTATATGCACTGGTAAAGGCAAAATATTGTGCGGGATTTAAAATTTGAAATCAAATTTTATGATAAGGCCGATGAGACAGAACCCGCTAAAGACTTTATCTTGAGATTAGCTCCAAAAATGAGAGCTAAAATGCTTAGGGTTGTTGATTTTTTGGAAACCAATGGTTCAGAGTTGAGAGAGCCTTATTCAAAGCATCTAGATAGTGGTATTTTTGAGCTTCGTGCGCAGGTAGGTGCGGATATATCCCGTATTCTATACTTCTTTATTGTGGGGCGGAAAGCCATTCTAACACACGGCTTTATCAAAAAAATGCAAAAGACGCCGTCATCTGAAATTGAAAGAGCAAAAAGGTATCGTACAGAATATTTAAGTAGAAAGGAGAGTCGGAAATGAGCGAGTGGAAAAAATTTCTTGATGAACAATTGAAGAACCCTGAAATTCGCGCTGAATGGGATGCATTAGAGCCAGAGTTTGCGATTGTCCAAGCCATTATAGATGCTCGTAAAAATGCAGGACTTACCCAGAAGCAGCTTTCCGAACGCACAGGTATAGCCCAAAGTGATATAAGCAAACTGGAAGCAGGCGATGGCAACCCCACCTTGCAGACATTAAAGCGGCTAGCTTCTGCCATGAATATGACCCTCAAGTTAGAATTTTTGCAACGGCCTGCTGTAAAATTTAAAAATCCGCCAGGTTAATTTATTTTTCTTACTCAGTAACGTAGGCAAAAGCCCGCGTGGTCTGCTGTAAGATAAAAAAATGAAAAATTATGCAGAGCCCAAGTTTGCAAGATTCTTTACATTGTGTGATTTTCCCTTTACATTTGTTTTTGATATAACACGAACCTTTATTTCGCGTTATATCTTCGGATGAAGATTATACGAAGTTCGCATATAATACGTTATATGCAATTGAGCTGAAAAATTTTGTAAATTTTGCTAGAATTATCCAAAATCTCCAAATTAATGAAAAATGCACTTGACACCATCACAAATAAGTATATATTATTTATTATGACTTTACCAGAAATTCCTGAAAAATATCGACAGGATATTGAAAAGGCTACTATGTGTTTAAAGGAAGAAGGCTGCACTTCAATTTTCCTTTTTGGTTCATTAGCAACAGGAAAGTATACCGAATTATCAGATATTGACATTGGAGTTATGGGTTTATCTCCAAAAAATTACATAAGAACATACTCAAAATTAAACAATATTTTAGAAAATGAATTTGATTTAGTTGATTTTGATGAAAATATTGAATTATATAATTTGTTGTTTTCCATAGGTGAAGTTGTAGAGATTGGATGACAATATGACAAATGAAACAATATAAAAAATTAAAGAAGAAGATATTCAACAGCTTGTTGATGAAGTAAGGTATTCTAGGGAAAACCGCAAATGAAGGTAATGACAGATACAAATATCATTTTTTCTGCTCTACTGTTTCCTTCATCAAAACCCGCTCAAGTTCTTTTTCATATCATGGAACATCATAGTTTTGTAATGAGTACTCAGCCTCTTACATAAATCTTGTTATTAGCGCTATTAAATTTTTCTATAAAAATATTTTTAATAACAACGCCATGCATGAATAGGTAGCTGGAGCGTGCAATACAGATAATGTCCGGAATTGCTAAACATGGATTCCTGTGTCGCAGTTACCCGAATGGCGGAGTGCGAGCGGTTCGGCTGTAGGCAAAGATATCACTTCTTATGATTATTTCCGGTACTTGAGATTTTTCTCCTCTCATGGTTTGATTTAACGTGAGCCATTGCGAACTATTGATAATATATCAAAATAATGATATATTATTATTGTTAAATTAAGTAAGGAGGTAATGAATGCCAGTTATAAGGAAAAGTGCAGACTTACGGAATAATTATGGAGAAATTTCAGATTTTTGTCATAATAATAGAGAGCCAATATTTATTACTAAAAATGGACAGGGGGATCTAGCAGTAATGAGTATTCAAGTATATGAGGAATTAGTTGGAAAAATTGAATTGTATAAATCCCTTCAATTAGGCATGAATCAAATTAAAAATGGTGAAACAATTTCTAAGGAAAAAGTGTTCAAGAAAATTCATAAATACATTGGAAACTGATAATGCTCGAATTGGTTTTTTCCAAAGTATTTGATGAGGATATTGACTCAGGTTATAATTACATTAAAGATATACTGGAATCGTCTATGGCAGCAAGTAATTTAATGAAAGAATTATCGAATAAAAAGCAATATAGCAGATAACGAGTATAAAATAACCTAGCCCTTCGGCCTGTGTCATGATAAAATAATATATCATGGCGCGCTACAAAAAAACTGAAAAAGGACATTGTTGACAATGTGTACATATTGTGCAATAGTATGTGATGAGGAGTAATTGATATGCATACTATTAACGCTACAACAGCAAGAAATGAGTGGAGTTCGCTTGTTGAGTCAGTTATCAGAGAAAAACCAGCATTCATCAAGAGAACAAGAGACTATTTGTTTCTTTCCGATATGAATGTTTTGGAAAACATATTATCTGCTTACTCTTTTCATGCTGAAACCCTGATTGAAGATGACGGCTCTGTCACTATATCTCTTGATGAAATTGACTTAGTAGAGAACGCTCCTGATATGCAAAGCGCTATATCCAGGTTAGCCAGCGCTATCCTTGAATATTCAGAAGATTATTACAATGAATTCGCTTATTGGTCCAGAGGTAACAGAAAGCTTCATATTCCATATGTTTTCAAAGCCCTGATTCTTGGCGATGTTGACAAGATAGAAGGTTCAATAAAATGCCGTCGTGGAAAGATTTAAAACGATTTTGTGAGCGGGATGGCTGGGAATTATATAAAAATACAGACCATTATTTCTATAGAAAAGACAATGCTGATGGGATGCCAAGATTTACCAAAATTTCCAAAGGGACTGGTGAAATCAAAGGGAATCTGTGGAATAAGATATTACATAAACAGCTTCAAGTAACAAAGGAATACTTTAACAGTAAAATATAGCATCTTATAACGATTTTTCCCTTACAGCAAATGATATTGCATCATACCCGCTATTTTGGATTATCTCCATTAACCGGACAACTGTTCCAAAGCTACACTCCTCATCATTTTTTATGATTATTTCCGGTACTTGAGATTTTTCTCCTCTCATGGTTTGATTTAACGTGAGCCATTGTGATTTATTGACAGAAATCAAGAAAAATATATAATAAGCTAAAGGAGTGCAATATGAAAAATAATAAATGTATTATTTTGACATTAGCTATATTTTGCTTAATCGTAATCTCGGCAAATTCCCAAACTCAAGGGTCTTTTGGGACTTCCCTTGGTTGGACATTTTCAAATGGCATATTAACAATTTCCGGCAATGGTCAGATGCCTGATGATTGGGGTTCAACAAGCAACCGCCCTTGGCAGAGCCATGTTGGCAGTATAAATAGAGTTGTAATTGAAAACGGTGTTACAAATATTGGTGGATATGCATTCTTTGGTCATTCTGCCATGACATCGGTAAGTATAGGAAATACCGTAACTCATATTGGCAATTATGCTTTTGCCCAGTGTTCCAGATTAAGTTCTGTCGATATTCCGGCCAGCGTTATTGCAATAGGTTCTTTTGCGTTTACCAGAAGCGGTTTAACAAACCTTGTTATTCCTGATACTGTAAGAACTTTGGGTCCCGCCGCATTTGAAAATTGTGTGCAGTTAACTTCCTTACATATTGGCAGGGGAATCACCGAACTGCCTAACGGAGCATTTCGAAACAACGGTTTAACAGTGGTCACTATCCCTGAAGGTATATCTTCTATGGGGGCAAATGTTTTTTCAGACTCAGGCAATTTAACGACTATTTATTTTAATGCAGAAAACATGAGCGGTTTTGATCCTGCATTTGGCGTGCTTCATCCGTTTAGTGGACTGAATGCTCTAAGAACGGTTATTTTTGGAAATAATGTTCAACGTATTCCTTCTGCTCTTTTTATCGGACAATCCGGTTTGACTTCTATTACTATTGGAAACAGTGTTACTCAAATAGACAGATATGCTTTTTCCGGATGCAGGAATTTGACAGAAATTGTCATACCGGACTCTGTACATACAATCAGACAAAATGCATTTTACAATAACATTAGTGTAAGATCAATTACACTTGGCAGCGGCTTAAGTGAAATAGGACCACAGGCATTTTTTAATACCAGTATAACTACCCTTACCATTCCCGAAAATATTACTTCCATCGGCCAAGCTGCTTTCAGACGTTCTTCCCGCCTGCAGACAGTTTATTTTAATGCCCGCAATGCTGCGGATGTTGGTGGCGCAAACAACCATTTTGCCGACTGCCCGGTTCTGGAAAGGGTTGTTTTTGGTGAAAATGTAAGGCGTATACCGAATAGTCTGTTCAGTGGAGTTGCGAGTCTGGAATATGTGGTCATAGGCAGCCGGGTAAATGCCATTGGAACCAATGTTTTTTGGCGGTGTACAAATTTGGTTGAAATAACCAATATGGCAGCCAGACCTCAGGCAATTCAAGCCAATGTATTTGACCGTGTAGAAAGAAGTGATGTTACGCTGATTGTCCCAGCAGATTCTGTAAGTGCGTATCAAGGAGCGAATGTGTGGAGAGATTTTTCAATCAGAGCTAGGTAATTACGCTTATACCCGGACAAACTGTCAAATCAATGTTGTATTATGGCAGGAGTTTCTTTTTCTAATATTTTTGGGAAATGATTTAAAATAATAAAGATAAAAACCACCGCTGTCCATGGCGGTGGCTGTGTAACAATTTTTATGATTGCATAACACAAGGAATACTTTAACAGCAAAATATAGCGTCTTATAACGACTTGTCCCTTACAGCAAATGATATTGCATCATACCCGCTATTTTGTATTATCTCCATTAACCGGACAACTGTTCCAAAGCTACACTCCTCATCACTTCTTATGATTATTTCCGGAAGAGGGTTGTTGGCTGTTGCTATTATATCTCTTAAAATAATTTCTATTTGTCCAAAATCTGTTTTAGTATTTTGAAAAAAAATATTATTTTCTTTATCGATTTCAATTACTATATTTTCTGCCTGCAATATTTCCCCTGCAGATGATGCTGGAAGATTTATGGACAAACTTCTTTCTCCCATCAAAGTTGGTGTAAGAAGAAAAAATATTATCAGCATAAAAACTACATCAATAAGCGGGGTAAGGTCAGGAAAAGAATCTTCTGATAATTTTTCAAAATAAATATCCTTATCAGATATTTGGTTTTCTTTTACTTCTTTCATTTTGGATCATCCGCGATGACAGATTCAAATAAAACAGCACTGCAGCAAAATTTGAGTCGCTCAATATATTTTTTAAAACTACTCCGGATTGCATGAGCTGCAACTATTGAAGTAATAGCTATTAAAAGCCCTGCAATCGTAGTGATCATCACTTCCCATATACCGCCAGCAAGCACTGCAGGGTCTCCTGTTCTTCCGGAAGCAGATACACTTTGAAAAATTCTCGCAAGCCCTATAACAGTTCCTGTAAGCCCAATCATTGGAGAAATTCTCCCAACAAGATCAAGAAGATGTATTCTTTCAGAAATTTTTGTTATTAATAAAGAAATTTCAACATCACATTCTTTTTTAAAACCTGCGCCTTGCTCTGCTGCTTTTTTTATTAATTCAATGGAGTTATTGTATATTTTATTTTTTGCTATTTTAGTATCAAGATATAGTAACAGATCTTTTTTGTTCTTCTCTCTGGACAAGTGCACTATTTTATTAAAAGTATTTCTGTTAATTGCAATTTTATATAGGTCTGCGATTTTCTCTGCAATCACAGCAACAGCAAGTATTGAAAAAATCAAGAGAGGATACATTAGGAATCCTCCCTTTTCAAATATCATTTTAATTGTTAAGTAATCCAAGTATAAGTCCTGCTGATTTTTGAAAATTTATAGAAGCAGTTCTATAAGGAAACCCCACAATAATACTTAGCCCGCTGTTCAGCGAATCATGGAGATAATTTCCCAAAAGTTTTGCATAAGCGCTACCAATAACTTCTTCTTTTCCATTTTTGTCTGAAGTAAAAATTATTTTTCTTAGAGATAATTTAGTTGAAATATTTTTTAATTCTTCCATTAAAGGAGCGTGCATATGTTTTACAAGTCCAAGATACTTAGTCCGGTATTCTTTATTTTTCTCTATGATCATTTTTATTTGCAGATTTCTGTCTCTTATAAGTTTCCCGTTTTTATCTTTTCTTGTTGAAAGAAATTTTACCATAGCGCTGTGATACTCTTTTTTCTTAATAAGAAAAAAGAGGGCAAAGTAAAACAGGATCACACTTGCAATATGTTTTTGTTCTCCTGTGTGATTACTTTTTTCAATATCTGTAAGAACAGCAGAAACTTCTCTTGCCACAGAATTGAATTTATCCGGAGAAAGGTCTACATAGAACTGACGCGATGAGTTTTCAAGATATTGAAGTGAATCTCCAACAACTGTAATGGCTTTTCTTAGCTTTCCAAGTAATTTATCATTTTTTATTTTTTCAAAACATTCTTTTATGTTATTTCTTTCTTTATCAGAAAGGAGATTATAAACATTTATTCCTTGATCATTTTTTTTACTTAGCTTTGAAAGAAAAATTCCAATGTATTCAAAAAGATTTAAAACAGCGCTATCTGCATCTTTAATTTCAATATTTGAATTTATGAAGTTATTTATAAGAGTTGCTAATTTTTCACCAGGGGCGCATTTTTTGCTAATTGGAAGCGTTGTTTCTTCATACAGCAACTCAAGTAACGTAAAAATATTTCTGAGCGCTATGGCCCCAAAAGTACTATCGGTCCCTAAAAGGTCAAGAGATTTATCTTTGGGGATTTTGGCAACATTTAAAAATTTTTCTGCCATTGAAGGATCAAACTTTTCTTCGTGGGGAACATTTTTATTATAATTGAAAAAAACATCATCTTCTTTAAAACTGGATCTGTTATTTTTTTCATATCTATTATGCCAAATAAAAATTGGAAGATTTTTTCTGCTTTCAAAAACTTTTTTTATATAGCTTCCGCTTGCAACATGTGCTGCTGGTTCGGGATTTGTAACAACAAGAAGCATATCTGCAAAATCCAAAAAAGCAATATTCTCTTTTTCATCATAACCTGCAGGAAGATCGAATATTATTATGTTAAATTTATCTTCTTCACTAAAGTATGAGTTATCCTTGAAATTATTATATACAGTATCTGGTGCTGTTTCTCCTGTATTCTGAAAAGGGGTAAGGAGAAAAAGATTTTCAAAAATTTTTATGGGCTGTTTGTCTCCATCTTTTGTGCCTTCAATATCAAGAATTGTTTTTATGTTTGAAAGAGGATCAACATCTATAAGCAATGTTTTTATATTTTTTTCTGCATAATAGACAGCTAGATTTACCGAAGTTGTGGATTTGCCAACGCCCCCTTTTCCTGACCCTACTGCAATCCTGTTTTTTATTTTTTTGTTGTCAGAGCTGTTTGTCTGGGCTGTTTTTACTTTATCTGTCACTATGTCAAAACCTTCCTCTATTCCATAAGATTATCCGGCTTGCATAACACTAAGCAGGTAAGGCTAAAATAAATTTAAAAGTAAGACCAGCTTCAGAGGAATTTATATTAATGGTGCCGTTGTTTTCTTTCACCAGATCCTTTACCAGGCTGAGTCCGATCCCTCGTCCCGCAACTGTAGTTGTTGTGCTGGCAGTGGAAAACTCAGGAGCAAAAATTGATGCAAGGAGTACTTTTCTGCTTACATCCTTACTGTCTGGATGAGCCTCAAGATATTTCTTTTTGATTTTTTCCAAATCAAGACCCTGCCCATCATCAGAAAAAATTATTTCTGCTTTGCCATTGACATTTTTTATGGAGAAACTCAGAAGGCCCGTAGGTTTTTTATTTTTTCGCATCCGCTCTTCTGCAGGCTCAATACCATGATAGATGGAATTTCTTATACACTGGAATAAAATATCTTTGATAGGTTTGCGCAACTTTGATTCAAGAATACTTATATCCACATGTCCTGCTTCGAGCTCAATGTTCTTTTGAGTTTCTGCTGAGATTTTTTCAATAGCCTTATTCATAGAGTGAAGAAGTACAGAGTCTATCTGGTTGGAAGATTTGAAAGACTCAATCTTTTTAATAATCGTCAAAAAGGAATCTTTATCCTGCATTATCAGTTCCAGCTTTACAGCCAGGCTAAGAGTGTCCTTAACTGTAATCTCCTCCTGGGCTGATACAGCCTTGATGTCATCCTCAAGCATATGCAGTTTCTTGCTAAAGGATTCCAGCCCCAAAATAAGGGCATTGGCTTTTATAGCATGGATATTCTGGTAAAATTTCGTGATCACCTGCTTTTCAGTAAGAGTTTTGTCTTTAAGAATTGAATTAATGTAATTAAAATTAGCTTCAGCTTCTTCAATAAAATCATGGAATACCATTGGGTCTATCTGGATAACATCAAACATATTTTTCATTTCCAGTTCCTGAGCTTCCTTTTGGTGTTGAAGTTCCATTTCAAACTCTTTTTCTCTGGTGATATCCTGGAGTATCCCTATAATCACCGACTCCAAGCCTACTTGCTCAATTAGCTGGAATCTTGTGGTAAGGGTTTTTATACGATCGTCGACTTTGTACTCAAATTCTGAAATAGGATTTACTTCTTCAAGAAGCTTGGCACTTTTTTCCTTTTTGAAGATCATGTCAAAGTAGTCTTGCATGATTTGAAGTTGTTTTGCGTTCAGTGAAGCATTTATAATATCGAGAAAATTCTTCCCCTCCACTTCGGAATCGTAGTGTGAGAGGATTGAAATCAAAGAGCGGGAATACTGAGGAAGTATCTTAAGTTCCCTGTCCATAAGAAGGATTCCCTGAGGGAGATTGTCTTTCATGGTTTGGATAACATTTTTTTCCTGAGAGAGCTCCACATGAGCTTCTTCAATTTGTTTTGCTTTACGGCGGTAAAGAATCAAGTTCAAAATGCCGGAAATTACTGAAAATGGAATGGCAATTGCTAAAAGAAACGTCATGCGTCGTGCATCTCTGCGTTGGATATAAAGATATCTATCCAAAATATCAACACCAGCGATGCTGTGGATATTTCCATGCCTGTCAAATACTGGTGCATAAGCAGTAATAAGTCCATCCCAAGTTGGTACAATAGTACTCAAATTTGATACGACAATATTTCCGGCAAGAGCAGGAAGAGCAAGATAATCCTCAACAATATCGACTATTACCCACGGCCCTACCTCTTCGGTCGGGTCAAAATCATTATCAACAATGAATTGAAGTTGATTATCTCCATAATAGCGCCAAAAATAAGCATAAAGAAGATTGTGATTCTCGGCAAATGCGGCAAGTCGATGTTTTAATTCCTGAAACGCCTCTGTTTTTGTATCCTCGATTGTGCGATAAAGATTCAATTCTTCGGGGCTAATAAATTCTGCCAATGCCTGGGCAGCGCTTACCAAATGGTTCTGGGTTGTCTCAGCAAGCATTACCCCTGAGTTGTACATTTGAGTTCTTAATACTCCTGAAATGAGCAAAACCATAAGCGAAGAGATAAAAAATAATCCAAGTATCAGCCTTGGTCCTGTAGTTTTTACAAGGCGGTTTATTGTATAAAAAGTCTTCATTTTGTCGGGTCCACTGCTATTGAAAGGCAAAATTCCTGATCCCCAAAAACTGTGAAGGGTATGCAGATGATTCTGGTTTTTTCCGAAGGCCATACAATAGAATGGGCCCTTCCTTTAATTATGGAAGGAAGGGATATTTTTATCCGCAGGTCATCCTCAAAATGTTTTTTTACATTACCAGCGATAATATTTATTATTTCCCCTATTGCATCAGTAACATACATATCAATGTGATTATGCTCTGAGCCTGTCAGAAGATTTGTAATTTTGAAAGCAGTAGCGCTCTTTAGTGATATGGCGACTGCTCCGGATGCTTCGCCTGAAAGTCCGATAATGCCGGAAATATCCCAATTTGATTCATATTCATCTTTTGTCACAAAGAACACTCTGCCGGCTGTGACTTCTGTTTGGCAGAAATCACGAAAAACCATTTCGCAAACGCTGACAAAAGGCTTAATGTATTGTTCCATTTTTCTCTCCTAAAATGATATCTCTGAAAGCTTTTCCTTGAATGTTTTTTCGCGGACAGGCTTAACAATATAGTTTGTAGCTCCGTGTCTAAGGGCCTCAATTACATTGTATTTTGCAGCTTCTGAAGTTACCATGACGATTGGAAGGTCCTTATAGTCAGGCATGGCTCTAACTTTTTTTAAAAATTCCATGCCATCCATTTCCGGCATATTCCAATCAAGGAAGACCAGGGATACTTTATTGGTTTCAAGTAATTGATAGGCTTTTTTTCCGTTTTCTGCTTCCAGATACTGACATGGAATTTTGAGTGTTTCGAAGGTATTTTTAACAATTTTTCTCATTATCATACTATCATCAACAACAAGAACTGTTTTCATGGGTTACCCCAGTAGAATAATAGTAATTTAGTAAAATTCCCATATTTGTTCATATTCTTAAAATATATCAAGAAATTTTTATATTTGCAACTAGGCGGATTGTTTCATAAAAAGAGATTTTTTCAAAACAACAAATAGCTGTGCCGCAATTTTATCCTAATTCTACTATTTCTACTATATTAATACACTTTTTTCAAAGAATATATAAAATAAATGTTTTGATTTAGCGCTTACTTTATATCCCCAGCCATATTTACTTTTAAAATGAGCCTTCAAGGATTATGTTTAAAGGCGCAGCTTCCAGTTTGGTTGCTTTGTTTTCAACTGTGGCTTCCAT